>ERZ860059.330-NODE-330-length-33898-cov-2.338416_pt1 | contig 33898 bp, 44 predicted proteins | sample MGYA00510113_ERZ860059 | MGnify/ENA primary metagenome ERZ860059 (study PRJEB30046, sample SAMN00715190) | human gut metagenome | study: EMG produced TPA metagenomics assembly of the A metagenome-wide association study of gut microbiota in type 2...
AGAAAATATAATATTTTTTATTTTTAAAAATATTTTTAATTTTTTTATTTCACAATACACACTTTTAAATAATGCTTTGAACCTATGATATAATACAAAAAATGTTAGTAAGAAATTAATTTTCCTAATCCTTATTTTCGCTATCTGATATGAATTTAAAACAATTAAAACTTTCTAATAGAATAAAAAGGCCTCTCATAATTGAAAGGTCTTTTTTATAGTTATAAAACATCTTAGTGAAAGATTTTCATATTATATATTACTCATCTATGGCTAAACTTATATCTTTTCCTTCTAATGTTAGAATCCCTTCTTTCCCTTTAAAATGTATTTCTATTTTTTCATTTTCACCAATCATCCTAGTTCCTGACCCACTCACAGCTTCCTTCATTTCTATTTTCTTATTTCCAATTGTTAATATCCCTGTTTCAAAAAGATTTGAAGATTCAAGAGTTATTATTTCTTTATTGTCTTCTCTCTTAAAAGTTATTATTTCTTTTTCAACTGATGGAATATTTTTTTCAACTTTAACTACTTCTTCTTTCTTTTCTATATCTTTTCCACATCCTGTAATAGCAAGTACAACTCCCAAAATAACAAAAAATTTTTTCATAATTCTCCTCCTAAATTTATTTATTATAAATATTAAGTAATCAAACAAGTTAACTTAAAATTATGCCATATTTATTACTAATAGCACTACCAGCTGGTAATACTATTAGTATACTTCTTTCCAGCCCCCTTGTCAATTTTTTACATTGCTGCTGAAATTTGTAGCTCTTCCAACTCCGATAAATAGCTTCAACAAAAACTCAATTTTAAGTAAGAATTACAATATTTCTACCACAATTTAAATTTTCAAAATCATAGTATTTTCTAATGTTACTAAAATAATACTTGAGTCTATGATATAAAATACCAGAAAAAAATTAATCTTCCTGACCATTATTTCTACCATTTGATATGAATTTAATCCTAAAAGAACAATTAAATTTTCCAATAAAATAAAAGAACCTCTTATAATTAAGAGGCCTTTTCCAACTATAGTTATAAAACATCTTGGGGAAAGATTTTATACCTAAATATAATATCATATAAATTTATTTTTGTAAACACAATTTTTTATTAACTATATTTACATTAAAATTTGAAAATTAAGTTTTATTTTTTACTTTTTTAGACTAAGGAGAGAATTTCTTCTCCCCCTTAGTCTATCCCCCAAAGTCGTATAATATTACTACATAATTAGATCATTTCTTTTTTTATTTTACAAAAAATTTTATTTTATCAAATAAGCAGACACTCTTCTTATAACTCATATTTGAGAAGGGATAATTAAATTTCTTTATTTATCATTTCTTTTTATCTCTTACTTATTTTTACATTGTTCTAATGCTACCTTTAATTTTTCTGGTATAGGTATTCCTAGTATAGCCGCATTTTCTAAAATAGATAAAAATTCTGTAGCTACATAAAACATTAATACAAGTGTTCTTATTCCCATGCCTTGTAAAATTATATCCATTTGAGTAGCTCCAACTATTATTACAAGGATAATAAATTTCTTCCAAAATCCTTTATAAGCTCTTTTGGAATTCATATTCTTCTCTTTATACCCCTTTGCAACTCCTGTTATATAATCTAATGCCATCATTATCAACAATGCTCTAAACAAGTTGTCGAAGCCTCCTATTAAAAAAATGGTTACGCTTACCCAGCTTGTCCATACCATAGCAAGTCCTATCTTTGCTAAATTTATATATTCTTTTAACGCTTCAAACATATATTCCCCCACCTTCTATAGCTTAATACCTACTTTTAATCCACCAACTATATTATTGTTGCCTCTTAAATCTGTTTTTCCTTCTAAATATCCTTCTATATATCCTTTGCTATTTATATCTTTCTGCATTTCCTCTGCCACTTTTAATATATCCTTTGGAGCTCCTGTGGTAGCTGTTTTAAGGATTTCATTCACAATTGTAAGCTGTTTATCCTTTGAACTTTTAAAAGTCTTTTGAAGCGTTTTAAGAGCTTCCTCTATTAAATAAATAATAAATTTTTCTGATATAAACCAAGACAAATATGTGGGAATCCTTTTTTTAAACTCTTTTATTGCATATTCAAGCTTTTTCTTTCCCTCTCCTGATATAAACTCTTCCTCTGCTCTTGTTACCACATAACAAGCTATTACCCATAAAGTTTCCTTTTTATATTTATACAAGCAATAGAACCCCAATATAACCAAAATAATTGTTATCATTAAAAGTATTATTTCTTTATTCATTTTTATTTCCTCCTTAATTCCAGTTATTTTCTATATTCAAATATCTTCTTTTAACATCCTGTGGCTGTTCCCTTCCCCATTTAAGTCCTAATTTAAAGTTTAAAATATCCTGAGAAGTAAGGATTTTTTTATTTTTTATAAAATTGTGCATAAGCCCACCTTTGCTCAAATTAAATTGATTATGATAATCTACCAAATGAACAAAAGTCTTTTCATTTTTAAACTCTGGTAATCCACTAAGAGAGGCAACATAATTCACCATATCTCTTATATGTTTTTTATCTAGTTCATCTATTTCTTTTCTATATTTTTTTAATTTTTCATTAAGATCCTTAATATTTTTATCTAATTTTAATAATCTTTCAATATCTCCTGCCGTAAAGCCACATTTATTTCTAAGAAAATTTCTAGCTACTCCATTATGTTTTACATCAAATTGACTCCTCCCAAAGCTATACCCCGACTTTCCTCCTGCATAACTAAATTTACAGATCACATTTTCATTCCCACTAATTTCATTTAAAGATATTACTTTCATGATTTTTTCTAAGTTTATATTATCTGTTATTTGTTTTATGTTCATTTTCTCCTCTCCTATACTGTTTTAATTTTTGATTTTTTATTTATCATTTTTTTTAAATCTTCTATAGTCAAATTTAAATTTACCTCATCTCGTTTTAAAAATGCTTCTACTTCATATACTGTATTAATAAACTCCATTCCCTTTACTCTCATTTCTTTTAATTGATTTAATGTCATCTTTAAAATATCATTATCTGAAAAAGCCCAAAAAAGTCCCTCTCCTTTTCCTGCATCTTCCAAAGCTGATATTGCATTACTTAAAAGAGCAAGATCTTTATCTCTGCATCTTTGATTATGCCCTTCGTATATAAATCCTCTATCTAAAATCTCTGCTTTATATTTATCTATTTGTTTTTTGTAAAATATCTTCTTTTCTTCTTCACTAGCCCCTTCCTCCCAAATCCTTTTCTCCTCATTCCATTTCTTCTTTATCATATTATCTGGCTCAGGAATGCATACAATCTTTCCATTTTCAATATATTCCCCACTTTTTAATTTTTCTCCCCCAAGATTTAGCTGTATTCTTTCAATTCTTGTTGCCTCTCTCAAGATTTCATTCCCTGAATTATCTATTTCTAATATTGGAAAATCTATTAAATTTTCTGATATTAGATAATTTCCTTTTCCATATCTATTTATTGCTTCATCTTCTGGTAATTTTTCTTCAAAAACATCTAATATTTTAGAATAATTATTTAATATTGCTTTCTTTTCTAAATAAAAAAACATATTCTACCTCCTAAAGTAAACTAATTTCATAATCTGTGTTAACCGTTTTTGCAAATACATAAAATTTAGGAAAAATTCCTGATATTCCACTCTGAATTATTTTAAAACCTGAAGTAATATATTTATTTCCTCCTGTTTCTTGTAAAGTAGGTTCTGTATAAAAATATATTTTAAAATTACTTGCTTCATCTGTTCCTATTACTTTTATATCTTCTACATATCCATTTGTATAAAATGTTTCTTCTCTTCTATTTCCCAAGTTTGGATTATTGATAGTTTCATAAATTTTCATGCTTATTTTTATTCCATCACTTTCATTTCTCATGTATTCTCTTAATATATTTGTGTCCGGATAAAAACTTGAAATTAAATTATTTTTAAAACTTAACCACTTTATAGTTCCCTCAAAAGTTCTATGCCATCGTAACATAGGCTTATTAATATCAAATGGAATAAATATTTTATAATTAGCATTTGGATTAGTTGGGGACATAAGAACAATTAAGCTTCCTCTTAAAAATCCCCCATATGTTTTTGGAAGTAAAACATTAGTATTTCTATAATCAACATTAACTCTATAAATACCAGGTGCAAGACTTAAATCATTAATTTCTTCTGGAGTAGATAAGAAAGGATTGTTTATTGCTCCTCCTTCTGTTGCTGGAGTTTTCCAATCAAATGTTGTCCCATTATCAAATATAAATCTGTAATATACATATCCTTCTTCCTCTCTTAAATACCTAGCTTCTTTTATTCCATTTCCTTTTGTTCCTTGCTCTCCTTTAGGAAGAACTAAATTTAGAATTTGTTCTGTTCCCGCTTCTGTTATTTCTGCTTTAGCTTCCTCTCCTTTTTCAACTGTTCCAATTTTTATTTTGGAAATTGGTCCTGGAATACCTTGTTCTCCTTGTATGCCTTGCTCCCCCTGTTCTCCTTTTGCTCCTTGTTCTCCCTTATCTCCTTTTTCACCTTTTAATGCAGCTTTATTATCTGCAATATATTTATCTAATTCTGTTTTTTTGACATTAGTATGTGAGTTTAATTCAACCTTTTCTCCTTCTGTAAATTGGTCTATTTCTAATTCTTTAGCTGTCACATATTCATTTATTTCTTCCTTTTTATTATCTGTAAGATCATTTATTTCTTTTTTAGATTCAGTTAATAATCTATTTAACTCAACTATCAAGTTATTCATTTCACTTATTAATTCATTCCCTGGAATCATTTCTAAATTACTTCCAGCTGTAGTTTCAGTAACTACAAAACGAGCTAACTTATTTACAGTTAATATCTTTTCTCCTTCTAATAAAACTATTTCAATTAAAACATCTCCAATTATATTTAATGCATTATTAGGAACAAGTACTTCATTTATCTTTCCTATATTTGTTATCATTGTAAATATACTTGTTTTATTTGGTCTTATAAAATTTATTTTCATTGTTTTTCCACTGAAATTTATTTCATCCTCAAATATTATTTTTAAATAATGTGTTTGATTATCTCCCTGAGTAAATATCATTTCTTCTTCATAAGTTACCCCTTTATTTATATTAACTTTTATACTAAAAACTCTTTTCATATCCCTCTCCTTATCTTATATTAAAACTCTTGATGTCATCCAAGGTAGTGTTACATTACTTGTCTCAAAATGTGGTGAACTTTTTCCAGTCCAACTTGTTACTGTTGGCCAACTTCTTACACTATCAGCAAGAGCTCCTGACATCCATGCAGTATATGTATAATACCCATCATCATAAACACTATTCAGTCTATTTCTTGTTATTGAAAAATATGCATATCCTTCTAATAAGTGGCTCGTTTCACTATCTCCACTTCCTCCACCTCCAGAAGTCCATTCCAATCTCATATATATTTTTACTGTTCTTGTTTCCCCTAATCCCATATTACTCATTCCACTTATGTAAACCCACTTTTTATCATGTCTGTCATTATTTGCTAAACTTACTGTTAATCCCGCATTATCAATAATCTGCCATGGAGTTGACCTTCGTGTTTCGTATTCTACTCCTATAGTTGCAACACTGCTTCCATATACTTTATACTTGCTCCATTCTTTCATTTTATTCAAAGTATTAAGCATATGATTTCTTCCCCAATAATGTCCAAATTCATACAGCTCTTTCTCTGCATTAATTACCTCTGCTAATAAATAATAATCTGCTAAAGTTTTATTGGCTACATATTTACTAGAATAATCTATAAGCGAAGAAAAATTATATTCAAAATTATTAATTTCAGGTATTTTATTTTTTATTGAATTCAACCATGTATTATAATTATTTAACCATACTATAAGCCTGCTTTTTAAATAAAGCTGCTTGCTATTTAAAGATACCAATAGTTCTTTACTTAGCATATCTCCCATTTTAGCAGTTTCAAAATTACTCACTCCTCTACTTCCTATTTTTCTTGATAGCATAGTAAAAGAAGTGTCTAAAAATTTAAGTGTTGCTATTCCTTTTTTAAAATTAGGAGTTTTTTCAATTATTTCCATTAATTTAGACACTTATTCCCTCCTTCATCAACCATTGTCTTATATAATTATGATTATCTAAACAGCTTTTAAAATTATTATCTGTATCATTAAATATTTTATGGCTAATTTGTTTCTCTGTTGTTGTTATTACCCAAGTTCCATCTATAGCTTTTCCAAGTGTATTATCTTCAATAAATCCTCCCCACTCATGTCCTACACCAAAATGAGCTATCCCATTATACATATCCCCATCTGATATATATTCTTTTCCTATTCCTGGAGTCCCTTGTTTTTCTCCTTCCCAAGCTATTAATGTTTTATGAGTTATAAATAAATAATCTCCTACTTTATATTCTGCTGCTACTTCTAAAGGTACAACTATTTCTAATTCTATTCCTGGAAGTCCATATCTACTAAAAATAGAATCTGCTAAAGTTGCTGAGAAAGTAGCTTTATCTGTTAAGGATAATTTATTTATACCTTTAATCTCATATTCTTCTGGTGAATCAGGAATAAGCATTTTAAATTTATTAAATGAAGTTGAAGATGAAAAATATCTCTTTGTTTTTCCCTTATCTTCTTTAAAATCATAGTCATATTTAACTATCATATTATTAACTATATTTTCATCAGTTATAGTCTTCCCTCCAACAGATATAATATTTTCTTCTGACAATGTTATTTCTTCTGTTCCTATTGTAGGCTGTTTATGTAGTTTTAATCCCAATTTGCCTTCTGTATTTACAAAAGGAAAAATAGCACATGGTTTATATATATTTTCAATTAAAAATTCATATGGATCATCTATCGGTTCTCTAAATTCAAAATAAAAATTATATACTGCCCTATTCAATGTTTCCCTTATAGAATTTAAAGAAATTATATCAACAAAATCAGTCCATTTATTACTTAAATATGGAAGCCTTACTTCTAATACTGGAGTGGAGAAAATTATCTGAAATATCATTTCTACCATATCAATAACATGACCATTAAAAAATATTACCCTTGTTAAAATTATATTTCCATTCTCATCTGTTTCTCCTTCATTTCTTTCCTCTATATAAAATCCTATTCTCCTCCCATTTACCATTTTATAAGGAAGCCTATAATTATTTATATCCAAAATACTTTCAGTAGAATATTTAGAAAATTCTCTATCAAAAATTGATGATTTCAATCTATTCTGAAAATCTGCTACTTCTATTTCATATTCACTTTCAAATTCATCATTTGAAATACTTCGTATAAGCCCTCTATATACTAATTTAAGTCTCCCATTTTCACATAAAGCAAATACATCAACCATTTCTCCATAGATCATTGTAAAATTAGAATTAAGTCTCCTATAAAGCCATTTTGATATTTCATAATTTATATTTGTGACTTTAAAAGTTATTGAACTTACTGAACATTGAGAGTTTTTTGGTGTAATTGAAGTTGCTGCTCCTGATGGTGTACTCATATAAGGCTTACATAGCATATTATCTATAATAATACCTTCTTTTGTACTTAAATATAGAGGAGTAGCATCTATTCCTGTTTTTAAAGAATCATATATTTTTGCTGCATAATGATAATATTTTTTCATATAAAATCAACTCTTTCTTTTACTTTTAGTGTCATTTCATAGTAAGGTTTTCCTGTGCTTTGTTTAGGTTTTATATCCTTTAACTCATAGTAGAATTTAGGCTCTCCTGGTATCTTTTTCATATCGATATATCCTTTTTTCATAAGTACCCCTTTTGAAATCGTAACTATAGCCCTATTTTTTTTAGCTTCAATAAAATCTTTTACTATATTTTCACATTCTTTATATGTAAGTAATTGTAAAGTAATTGTATAGACATGCTCTATCCATCTTAGAATATTAAATTCTTCTCCAGACTCACTTTTTTGATATATAGCTCCGTCTTCATCTTCTATTCCTTCGTATTTACATCCCTTTATCTTATTTTCATTAAGATTATTAATAGAATTTAAAATATTTAACTGCAAAATATTCCTCCTTACAAGTTTTATCAAGCTAAAAAATTAGATAAATATTATCTAAATATATGCTTTACTTCTATATTCTGTATTAATACTAAAATTATTATCTCTTTAACAATTAAAAAGCCAATGTTTACCACAGATAACATTTAATTTTCAAGGTTCTTTTAGTATTGATTTTTTTTTAAAATATATTATAATAATAAAAAAAACAATAAAGGAGCAGTTTCATGAAAAAAATACTATTACTTGTTACTTTTTGTATATCTTTAGTAGGATGTATTGGATTGTCACCTGTTGAAAATATTTCTCGTATAAATAATGGCGAACAAAAACAAACTCATATAACTAAAGATAATTTAAAAATTGAATATTCATCTGGTATAACTTTTAGCAGAAACACATTTGGAGGACTTCCTCTGGTTACTTTTCCAAAATATAGTGATAATCCTTATAAAATTGTTGAATTTTCTTTAAATAGTTATCCAGAATATCTTATTAAAAGTTTAATATTTGAAAATAATAGAGATAAAGTTATTTTTAAAATGACTTCATACGAACAAATCATATTAGAAACTCAAGAAGTTTCTGATTATTATGGAAATTATAATGTTAAAAATACTATGTTTTTTACTACTATTCCTGATTTAAAAAAATTACTTCTTATGTTAGAAAATAGTGATACTCTTAGAATAACTCTTGATTGTTTTAGGGGAAAAATTCCATATACTATTTCAAAAAAGGATGAACAAAAATTAATTGAATTTATAAAAATTTTAATTGAAATAGATTCTGAAAAAGGTAGTAATTAACTACCTTTTTTCTTTCCAATAAGTGTTACATTATACCCATCATTTAATTCTTTTTCTATTTGCTTTATCCAGAACTTACTTATTTCTGAATCTGATACATCTATTATTACACTTCCTTCACTCTCATTTCTAGATGTTTCTATTCTATCTTCTATTCCTTCATCATATACTGTTGACCTTTTTTCTTCTTTTTCTGAAGTTTCACTATCTGGAGAAACTAATGATGCTGCCACTCCAAATGCTGCTGCTATAGCTGCATTTTTAGCTGCTGACATAAATTCTGGTGGGGCAAGACTTGCTGTCAAAGGATTAGCAGCATAAGATATTCCTTTTGCTGTATCTGAAATTGCTATAGCTGCATGTTCTTCTCCTTTTGCTAAAAATAATTCTGCTAATTGCATTTGAGCAAATTTTTTAAAATCATCTAATGATTTTATTTGTCCTGTTGCTAATGCTTCATATGTTTCTATTATTGTATTAGCTGATCTCCTATATATATTAGTTTCATAATTTTCTTTCCATTTCTCCCAATTTATTTTTTCTTTATCTCTTTTTTTAGCTTTTTTATTCTTTAATTCAAGCTGTTTTATTTCATTTTCTTTTATTGCTAGCTTTGTGTCTAACGCTTTTTCTGCATAATGTTTATCCTTTTCATAAAAAGCTAATCTATTCTCAAGCTCTCTTGCTTCTTGCTGTAGTTTTTTTTCTTCTACATAATATCTGGCTGATTCTGCTCTTTCTTCTATTTGCTTTTCTGTAAGTTTTCCTGTTTCTTTCATCTCCGCTATATCATTTAAATATTCCCATTCATCTTGTAATAGTTCTGCTTGAAACTGTTTTCTCTTCATCCTCTCTTCTTCTAGATACTTATCTTCTCTATCATTAAAATCTCCTCCCATAGATACTGAAGTTCTTTTCTTAATATCTATTTCTACTTCTATAATTTTTTTACGATATTCATTTGCTTTAGCTTGATCTCCAATTTTTTTATAATATTCTTCCATCTCTTTTAAAGATTCAAGATTTGTCATAGCTTGTCTGTTTAGAAGTTCTCTATCTGCTTTCTCTATATTTTTATTGTATTCTTCTTTAGATATAGCTCCAAGATCCAAAAGTCTATTCTGTTCTTCTATCATATTTTTTTTAGATTCAAGATATAATAACTCAGAGCTTTTCATTGTTTCATTATGTTTTTCTAGATTGCCCTTTTCCAGCTTTTTTAATTCCGTTTCTTTTTGAATCTTTTCTTCTTGAATTTCTATTCTTTCATCTAAAATCGCTATTTTTTGTTCTAACTGTGTTTTATCTTTTTTTAATTCTGCTTTTTCATTTGAATCATTTGAAGTACTGATTATCTCTTTATTTAGTTTTAGAACTTTTTCTAAATGTTCTTTAACCTGCTTTTCTTCCCCTTTATTACTATTATTAAGATATTTCCCTAATTCCTTTCTATAGTCTGCATAAGAAGAGATATTCTTTTGATATGCTTTTTCTCTTATCATATTTTCTGTTTCTATTATTTCTTTTCTAAGCTTAGCTATTTCATCACCATGTCTCTTTATCATTGTAGCTTTCTGTTGATAATTCAGGTTATCTAGCTTTAATATCTTTTGAATTTCAGCTTCATGCTTGGCTACTCTTTTCTTTGTATCTTCTAAATTTTCTTCCCTATTATCTTGACCATCCACAAGTTGTCTGATTTCTTTTATCACAACATATATAGGTTTTTCTAGGAATGTAACAAGATCTCTCCATCTTGAATTCATTGCACTGGTTAATTTATCCCATTCAGTTTTTATATTTGCTGATGTTATAGCATATGCAGTATTTAATTCTCCAGATTTATTTTTCATATCATTTAGTTTTTCTGAGAATTTCTCTGCATTAAGCCCAGTAAGATTAAGAGCTGCACTTCCTGCCTCTACACTTCCAAATAAATCTACTATAGACTTATTTGTCTTTTTAGCATAGTCTGACATTATGTTTAAAGCCCCTTGTAAATCTCCTCCTTTTGCTATAAAGTCTCTAAAAGACTGTCCTGAAATTTCTTTGAATACATCTGCTGCCTTTTGTCCTTCTTTTGATAATTCATTGAACATTGTTTTTAGCATAGTTGTTGATTTTGCTGTATTATTTCCATTTTGAGTTATTTGAGCAAGTGCAGCCCCTACATCATTCAAAGTAACTTTCAAAGGTGCAGAAATGGCTGTTACATCAGCTAAATAAGCCCCAAGTTCTCCTACTGTTGTTACTCCTTTATTTTGAACTGTAAGCAGCCAATCAGCTATCTCTCCTGCTTCCCTTGCTTCCATTTTATAAGCGTTCATTATTGATGATATAGTCTTTATTGATGTTTCTGCTGTTGTTTGTCCTGCCATAGCCGTTTTAGAAGCAGTTTCAAGAAAGTCTACTAAATCTTCTTTCTTAATTCCAGATGATAAAGCTTGATATGCACCATTTGCTATATCTTCTTTACTTGCTCCTGTTTTTATAGATAAATCAACAAAGGCTTCTGCATATTTATTTAATTCTTCCCTTGACACTTTAAGTAAGGTATTTACTGTAGATAATTGCTTCTGAAAAGCTATCATATCTTGGATGGCAAGTCTTGTTTTATTTGCAAAATATATTGCAGCAGCTGCAAGAGAGAGTTTTGAAGTTACAACTTTTTTAATTATACTGTTTAAACCTGAAAAAGATTTGTTTAATGCTCCTGTACTCCTTGAAGTTTTCCCTTGGATTTTATCTAAACCTTTTGTATAATCTCCAGTTTCAAGTTTTGCTATATACTGTAATATATATTCATTTGAATATGGTGCCATCTATTAACCTCCTAACATAGCTTTTAATTTTTGCAATCCTGAAAAATCCATACCTTGAATTATTTTTACTCCTTTATTCTGGAAAGTACTTCTATATTTATCTAAAGTTTTTCTGTATTTCTCATTCCCATCTTTACTTTTTAAATGTATATGATTGTCATATATTTCTGCATTCCTTAAGCTCTCCTCAGCTATCACTGCTTCAATTCCTTCCAAAGCATTGAAAAATACAAATACATTAGTTGAAAGAGCCTCTTTCAATGAAGTATTCATATACCTGCAATACTTTGCTAAAATATAGTCAAAAGATATATATACTTCATCATTAGATGAAGCTGTTTTCTCTTCTCCTGCCCCTTCTCTCTTATTTAAAAGGACTTCCAAACACCCTGATAAAGCTATCCATATTTCTTGATTAGTAAGATTGTCAATATTTAGATTAGGTATCATTATTTTTATTAGTTTATCAGCAGTATCTCTGAATTTTTTATCTAACATAGAAAAATCAAAAGTATTTATTTTAAGCCATTCTATTACAGTAGGTTCTTTGATTTTATAGTTTTTAAATCTTATTGTTATCTCTTTATCTTCTCTTACATACTTTTCCATATTATTAAATTTAATCATATATACCTCCTAATTTAACACTTATTGATACCCCTCTTTATAAGAGGAGTACTATAAATATTAACCTCCTATTCCTGAGGGCTTAGTATATTTCCCTATTGTAAATAATTTTCTATATGTTTCTGAATCTGGATTTTCATCTGAAGAAAATTCAAATGTTAGATCACATTTTGCTTGGCCATCTTTTTTGAATGATATATTTGTATCTATCTTACAAAATACCCTAGGTCCAATAATATCATATTCTTTTGAAGTCCCTGCTGAAAGAGGATGTATTTCAAGTTTTCCAAATTTCATTTCTTTACCTGCTGTTGAAAAAGCTGTTCCTGTTGCTCCTTTTTCATAAACATTTGATAACTTTGTCACTATATCTTCATTTAACCAAATTGAACACTTAAAAGTAGTTTCTGATGGAATAACCTTTGATTTATATGGTCCTTCCATTTGGTCCATTTCTACTTTGAAAATATCAAAAGTATTTGTGAATACTGCATCTGATTCTTTTAAAGTGAGTCCTAAAATAACTGCATCTGATTCACCATCAAGTGTGTATTTAACTTCACATTCCCCTAAAGGATAATCTTTTAATGTTGCCACTATTACTACCTCCCTAATTATTAAAATTTATTTTTATATCTCTTCCTGATTCATCTCTATATGCTTTTACCTTTAACTTAAATATATTTATTTTATCTGATTTGAAAGTATATCCAGGTTCTATTGTTATACTCACATTGTAAAGTTCTATAGATGCTGTTCCATCTAATGTTTCTATCTTTAAATTTCCTTTTTTCAAAAGACTTGAAAGAGTATCATTTATCCCTAGTGTTGTCATTATTTCATTGGAGAAAAGAAGAGAAGTTTCAAAAGTTATCTTTCTTCCCAGTTCAATTTCTTCTTTTGCTTCACTGCTTTCATCTGTTTTTATTTCTTCTGTTATTGGAACTATTTTTAAAGTAGTACTTTCACTTTTTAAAGTATTTCCTATATCTGAATCATTGAACTTTATTTTACAAGGCCCTAATGGAACTATTACAGGGTTCTTTATTTCTTCATCTTTGAAAATCTTATATTTTACAAGTCTATTCATATCTGCCTACCTTATATACAAATTCCAAGGTTTAGCTTTCTCATCTGTATTGGTTCCTTCTGATATTTGAGCTTCTCTAACTCTTTTTAATGTATCTCTAAAATCAACCATGAGGTCTGCTGCAAGATCTATATAATCAGTATGTGCTATATGTTCATAAAGTTTTGCTAATACATAGTTTTTACATAGTCCTGATAGAAGTTCTCTTCCATTTTCCAATTCTTTTACTTTATTCAGATTCACACTTGAAGCTATTACTCCTATTGCTGTTTTTTCAAGATGACATATTTCCTCTTGAAACTCATTATCAGTAAAGCCTGAATAATGTTTTAAGATATTTGCAGTAGTTTCAGGTATAAGGTTCTCCCTCATGTATATATAACTCATCTATACCCCCTTTGAAGAAAAGAGGGAATATCCCTCTTTTTCTTTATAAAGTTATTGTATATCTATTAAATCTGGCTGTAGACAATAAAACTGGCATAGGTGCCGATTTAGCCCACAGTCCTTTACTTCCTGTAGTTACTTCTACAGCAAGTTCTCCAGCTAAAATATCTGTTCTCATAAGTTTAACATCATTAGTTTTGATATCTCCATATGTTAAACATCCATAACCTACAGCTAAAATACTTGGATCAGATAATATGAGCATATTTTTAGTATCAATCATCTTTCCATCTGTTCCTTTTGCCCCTTTTAATAATTCTACTTTCAAATTTCCCACTGTTAAATTTGGTTCATTCCCTGCACTAAATTTAACTCCATTTATATTTTGCTGACTATTATTGGCTTCATTTTTTATAGCATTAAAAATTTCTATTCCAACTTCTATTCTTGGTGCAATAGAATGTTTTTCTACAAATTCCATTTGTAATGCTATTAATTCATCACTCTTTATTTTTCCTGTCCATGTAAGTGTTTTATTTGCTTTAACTCCTACTTCATATGTTTTTCCTGCTTTATCTGTATATGTTCCTTTTAAATAAGCATCTGCTGCTTGTCTTTCAAATTTATTAGTTATTGCTGCTGCTGCCATTTTTGCATATTTAGCCTCTAGTGCCTGAATAGATGTAATTTCTTTACCATCCTTAGTGTATAAAGGCACTCCTGCCCCTAATGTAAGTAAATCACTTGGTTGATATTGGAACTGTCCTCCAATTACGTCTGGTTCAAATTCTAGTGTATTGAATCCATCTTTTCCAAGTAAAGGAAGAATTTCATTTCTATCCACTAACCCAGCTACTAGAAAGTGATTTGTTAAATCATCTATTCTGATTTTTTCTGTTGGAGAATAGTAAATATTTTCAGAATTTTTAAATCTTTGTGAATATACTTGTGGTACATTTATTTTTTGTGTAGCTGTTGCTATTAAAGATATAAGATAAATCATTTTTTTATTCATATTTTAAGCCTCCTCAGTTCCATCTATAGTATCTACTAATATAATTCCAGATTGTTTAAGCTGTGTTATAGCTGTAAAATCTGTTTCAAAGTCTATTCCTTTAATATCTTCTTTTCCTACTATTGCTTGTGTCGTAATAGTACCCAGTACATCCTTTCCAGCTGCTGTTAAAACTATCTTATCTCCTGTATATAGTCCAATTATTATTCCTTTATCTGCATCTCCTGGTACATATTTATAAAATTTCCCATCTGTTTTACTTTGTGCCAATGCTGTATAAGTTTCTAAAGTAACCTCTTCTTTTCCAAGTACTACCTTCATATCTCCCTGGATTCTTTTTATTCCTCTTTCTTGTGTATAGCTTTTTCTTTCAAAACTTGCCATTTTTTACCTCCTTAAATTTTATAATGAATTTATCAAATCTTTTGCTGCTTGTACTGGATCTGTTTCTACTGAAGAAAAGTCTTTATTTTCTGCTATATTTTCAAATAATTTTTTAAAAGGACTATCTTCTTTTGAAAACTCTTTTAACACTGCTGCCATACTTGATTTATCTGTTTCAGAAAATTCAATTATATGGTTATACTCTTCTTCTTCATATGCTTTATTTATCGAAAATTCCAGTATTTTGTGTAATACTGGTGGAAACATTGAAATAATTTTTTTCTTAGTTTCTTCTCTTTCATTCTCTCTTGCAAACTCTGCCTTTGCTTTCTCATATATTTCTTTTGGAGTCAGTTTATTTAAAGGCTTTGTAGATATAATCATTCCTAAATTTTCAGCTATACTTTTTAGTGTTTCTGTTGAAAATTCTGCCGTTTTTTCTACTGTATATCCTTGAGATTGTAATTTTTCTATAAATAAGCTTAAATCCTGTTTATCCCAAATTTTTCCTATTAGAGTTCCAAGTCCTGTTATATTAGCTTCTGTTGCATCTAAATCATCTATAATACTACAAGCTATTTGTAATTGTTCTTCTGCTGTAAGATTTTTAATTGATTTTATTAGATCATTCTCTTCTGTAAATTCTATTGTTTTTACTCCCTCTGCTCCTGTCAAATCTGTAGAAAATTCTGAAAATGATTTATCCAAATCTTTTAAATGCGGTGGAGCATATCCTAGTATAGCTAAATGATTTGGTACTTTATTTACTCCTATTCCAATAGATAAATTAGGATACTGTTCTTTTATACTTTCTCCAAAAGAATTATAAGTAAATTCTCCTAATAAATATCCTTCTTTATCAACTTCAGTAACCTTACAACTTCCTGCTATAGGAATAGCAGTTATTGGATAGCCTGCATTTTTCCAATCTCCTATATGTCCTGCTGTTATGCAAAACTCTTTTCCTATCCAACTTTTTAAATCCTCTACTGTGTAATTACCTTTGACTCCATAATTACCAGCTTTAAAAATTCTCTTAGGCATTTCTTCCTCCTTTTAAATATTCTTTTATTTTCTTTGCATATAATCTTCTTTGACTACTTGAAAACCCTATAAAAGCTCTACCTGGTTTATCTCCCCATGGTGTAGCAATCTTTCTTTTTCTTGTATGAGTTCTCACTTTTTCAGCTCTTCCTCTCCTCTTTCTGATATGTTCCCTTACTGTTTCTTCTACATCTGTTTCTCCTAGTTCTCCTTTTGCAACTGCATACTGTTGATATGCTGCATACTTTTTATTAGTCCCTACTATTGCTGTTTTAGCTGTTGCTTTAGAATTTATGCTTCCCTTCAATGCTCCTGTATCACTCAAAGGTTTTGAAGATCCTTTTCTTCTTCTTGATATTGTGCTTTCTTTTAAAGGTTCCCATTGCTCCCCTTCTGGTGTTTTAGATTCTCTAAATCTCATATCAACCTTGCTTTTCATGTCTTCTGCTATTTCCAGCATTAATGATTGAGTTTTTATAGAAGCATTTTTAAGTTTTTCCATACCTTTTATTACTATACTGGAGTTACTTTTAAACTTTACATTCATAAAATACCTACTTTTTACTTTTATTCATGAAATGTAAAGTTGTTAAAGTTCCTAATACTCCCACTACAATTCCAATAGCTATAAATCCTGCTGCTGTCATGATTATTACCTCCTATATTTTTAATTTTAATTGATTTTTCATTTCTTCAATTTCCTTCTCTTTTTGCTTTATTGCTTTTTTTATTCCTGATACTTGTGTTCCATAAAAATTTCCCATTTTATTTTTAAGATCTTTTATTTCTTTAGTTACTGTTTTAGAAACTGTTAATCCATACTCTTCAAGTTCTTCTCTACTTAATGTAATTCTTTTACTTCTGCATCCATGATGATTAGGTGGAAGATATCTATTCCAAAATGCATGATCTAATGGATAAACTTTTCCATTTAAAATTTGGCATATTTCAGATGTTCTCTCATCATCTATTGCATCATAAAGGCCATAAGGCTTATTCTTTTTATTAAGTTCTTGATTATAGAATGCTCCTGCATTATATGAACTCTGCATATTATTCCTATACACCAACTCTAAATACCATGGACTATCTCCTAATCCAGTTTTATCTAAAATTGTTTTACTAGCTTCTAACCAATCTTTAAATGTTCCTCCATTACTTAAATTATCTAAAAGACTATTATATAGAGTTCTTGTTGTTTCTAATTCCAAACTTCTTTTAATATAGAAGAATGTTTCATTTACTTTTTTAGTAACATCATCTAGATGGTCATATAGAATAGGAAATTTCTTTATAAACCAATTTATCGCTTTGCTAAATGGTAAATTAAAAGGATCTTTCTCATCAGACGAGAATTCCATCAATGGATTTTCTAATTCATCTATATAGCCTTTTAAATAAGCTATAATCATTTTTTCTTTTAGTTCAGTCAAATCAAATGAGAAACTTTCTAAATCATTTATATTTTTTATCTCTTTAAATTTTTCTTTAAGTTGCTTAGTTACAGTTTCAGTAAAATCCTTCATTCCAGTAGAAATGCTTTCTTCAAACATCAAAACTTTTTCTTTATTTTTTTCAAATAGATCATCTAGTTTTTTTTTACTGAACTCTGCTCCTATTCCGTTTGCATATATTTGTTCTGGCTTTTCTATAAGGGATTCTAGAGAGATTCCTAAATGTTCTGAAATATACTCTGCTGTAACCTTATAACCTGTACTTGATAATTTTTGCAGATTATCTAATTTCACTGTTTTAAGTTCTTCCTGCTGCTTTTCCCTTGCTATTTTCTCTTCTTCTGTAAATATTTTTTCTAATGTAAATTCAAAATCTTTAGGATTATATCCATGATATTTTGAATCTATCTCTAGCAGCTGAAACAGTGAATCTGTAACAAATTTACATATTTCTTCTACTACTTCATCAAATCCTTCTTTATGAATTTCTCCTAAACTATATGAACCTGTTCCTCCTCCATTATCTATTGTTAAGGTAGAACCTAATATATTTTGCACCAATTTTTCCTTTTCTCTGTTTTCAAGTTCTGTATATATCTTTGGATCCAAATCTGAGAGTTTTATAAATTGGATAGCTTTACTTAAATCAATCTCTCTGTTTACCCCTCTTACTGGAACTGCTATTGAATTCATTCCATCTGGTTTTTCAATACTTTTAGCTATCTCATCTCTTTCTGCCTTGCTACTATTTATATCTACAGGATAAACAGGAATAACTGATCCATACCTTTTTGACAAACCCCTTAATTGGCTTTCAAATAATTCTTTATTTAAAAATGATTGCTTACAACTTTCAAATATACTTATTCCTTCTGGTTTAGCTGGATTCCATTTATGAATACTTAACAAAAACTTATCTCTATTAAGTTCAATCTCGTTAGATCCTATTCTAAACTTCCATTTTTTATCTCTGTAATATATGTATTCTTCTGGAATAGGAATTAATGTTTCTATGGCAAAATTTAAGCTATAAACTATTTCAAAACAGCTATAACCATAATATCTGGCTGTTATTAAATGATTAATAATTCGATTAAACTTTATTCCTGAAAATCTTTCCTGTATCTCTTTTTCTAATTCTTTTAACTCTGTTTTTTTGGCTATTGGCACAAGCTTTCTTCCCGATACTGCTCTTTCTAATTTTTGTATTGCTGAAGCTATATCTATATCTTTCAAAAGTTTTTTGATAAAATCATTTGTCAAATCACTAGTGTCACTTGGTATTCCTTTAAAAAGCTCAGTAACTACTGATAACATAAATTCTTTTTTTATCATATTCACTCCCTTCTAGTTCCATAAAATGTTTTTAATCTTTTCTTAAGTGGAGTATATTCAAATTCTTCTAAACCATATCCCATAGCTGCAATACTGTGCGCATCTATATTATATTTTCCAGATTTCATACTTCCATCTGAATTTTTTTTATATACACAACTTTCAACTTCTTCTTTTGTATTAGGACACCTCCTAGTATCTATAACTATTCTAGAAAAACTCCTTAACATTTGTTCATGGTAATCAATCGAACCTTTTCCTTTTGTAGCTCCTGCAATGTTATATCCAGCATCGTAAAAATCTGCTATTGTTTGGCTAGAAGCACTGTCTGCATATATTGGAATATTTCCTTCCTTTAAAGGTTCTAATTCCTCAAAAAGTTCAAGTGTTAGTTTTCCTTTGTTATAGTATTCCCAATAAATATAAAGTTCATTCAAATAAGGGTTAACAGCCATTTTCAAACCACATGTATAAGATATAGAGAATCCCCAGTCTATCCCTCTATGAAGATTCCACCTATCAATTTTTCCTTGTACATATTTTTCAAATACATTTTCTTCAAAAACTGCATTATATAAAACTAATTCTCCATCAACTCCGAATTTTCCCTCTTTTGCAATTCTTCTAATTCGTGGATCCTTTTCACTTTCTAATTCATAAATAAAATTTACAGGTAGGAAAGGATTGTCCTTATAAGTAGAATGATGAACTTTTATAATAACCTGTTCTTTTCTCCCATCTTCTAAAACTACTTTTTCAATTTTAGTTAAAAATCTTTTTGCATATAACTCTTCTTCATTAAAGTTAAAACCTGCATCTGTAAAGAACATTTTGTATATTGAGGAATTCTTTGATACTGGATTACACATAAGAATAAAATGTGATCTTATCCCTTTTACTCTTAATCTTTTTCTTAATTCTTTAATATCATCTAAAGTTAATTCATCGGCTTCCTCTACAACTATATAATCTATATTTTTTATAGATTTTAATTTTCTATAATCATCCATACCCTTAAATATAATTCTAGATCTATTCATCACATTTTGAACTTCCAAAGGTGATTTCATAAATTTCCATTCATCTAAAATATCTAGCTGATCTGAAGCATCCATAACATCCTCATAACAACTCTCCTTATGAGTAGCAAAGACTTTTCTAATTATAAGAACTTTTCTTTTTACCTTAGAGGAATCAAGAATTACTTTAGAAAATCCTGTAAAACTTTTTCCCGATCCATAGCCTCCAATCATTAACAAGATGTCAAAATCATCATCTACAAGGACTTTATAAAAATGTTCAACTATTTGCATTTGGTTTTATCACCTCTATAGTGATTTTTCTATTCATTTTTTTCTCATAATTATCAATAGATTCTTGAGCTTTTTTAGTTTCTAATTCTAATAAACCTTCTTTAACAGCAATATCTTTTTTCTTTAGCGTTAATTCACTTTTCTTGATATTGGCCAGCTTTTCTTTGATTCCGTCTGCTGCTTTAGCTCCTAGAAAGTCTCCCCATACGGATATAGCCTGAATAGCTGCTCCAAAAGTTTTTTTATCTCCAGAAGCTTCACCTATAATTTTTTCAAGAATTCCTAAAACTTCTCCAGTACCAAATTTACTTGTTTCTAAATAAGCCCTTTTCTGTTCTTCAAATATAGATTGTAATTTCTGATTTTTTCTCAATTTAGAAGCTGCATCTCGCGGATGCTTATATCCTGCTTTTTCTGCTGCTACTGTTGGTTTATCTCCTTGTAGGCAATAATACAAGAAATCTATCTGCATATTTGATAAATTTTCTAAATTATAAATTCTTGTCAAGTTCTCTTTTGTGATATTTTTTGATACTTTTTCCAGTTCTTCCAAGGATTCTGTAAATAGCTTATAGTACCTGTTCACAATGTTTTTTATAGAGCTTTCAGAGTACTCTTTTAGTCTGGATTGAGTTTCTTTTATCCTATCATCTTTCTTTTTACCAAAACTTGAGATCTGGAGTGAATGAAACAATCCTAAGATCTCTATATGTTTTTTGCTAAGTGGAGTTTTCTTTATCAAGTTTTTTCCTCCTTCCTTCAAATTTTTTATAGGGAGAAAAGGGAGTTGAACCCTTTCTAAGTTCCTACTCTCCCATAAAACCGAGGATATAAGTCCTCGGTAATAATAACGGAATTTTTAATGATTTTTAACAAATATTAACTTTTTATTTTAGAATAAGAATTCTCTTGTAAATGCTTCACTTTCATTTTGGAGCTGGGAAATCCTCACAGATACCCTGTCTGGTATCTAATTTTTTTTATTTTTTTCTGAATTTAGATAAGCTTTAGTAATTTCTCTTAGTACTATCATAAGCATCACTCTTTTAACTTTTTTTAAGATTACTGGAAGTATAATCTTATCAAGTCCCATCTTTACAGATGGGATATGATAAAAATATACTATTTACTTCTTTCAAATGCTTCATTTGCTGCATTTAAAAAATCTTCACACATTCTTATTTCTTCCAACAAAATGGGATCTGAATTTTCTTTATTTTTTTCTTTTAGTTTTTCCAGGTCTGTATTTACTCCAGTTTCTATATATCCTACTGTTTCAGCTTCCACAGTTAGAACAATTCTTGGATAACCAAGTTCATTTTCATTCTCTTCTAGGAGAATATAATCTCTCGCGTTTGTTCTTCTAAGCGTCCATTCATATGGACTTACTAAATTTCTAGAATCCTTTATAAATATCCATGGTATAGATTTAACTTTTCCTATTCTTTCACCAAATACTGGTTGTGCTTGAAATAGAAAAACATTTCTGTCTTTCCATTTTTGCCTTGTAATTTTTTGCCCCGCTTTAAGTAGTCTTTTTGCCTGTTCCCAACTTAATAATTTTTCTTTATTTTCCATTTTTAATTCCCCCTATTTCTTTTTATTTCTTTTAACTTTTTTATCATTTTTAGGCACTTCTTCATCATTTTTCTTATATTTATCTCCATTTTTATCTATTTCATTATCTTTTTTACTAACTTCTATGATTTCCGCTTCCTCCACTATTTCAGAATTTTTTTCTGTATATTCAATCATTCCAGGAAGTTTTTCTGTTGCCACTGTTTTAACTATCTCTTCTACTGGAACACCTTCATCATATTTACGAATAAAGTCTTCCTTACTTACTCCAGAAACACCTCTATTTTTTACCTCTCTTCTATAAAGTGCTCCTAGAGCTGCTTCTCTATCATATTCAATAGATACTTTAATTCCATTATCATTAAGCTTCATTACTACTTTTTTATTTGTTATTTGACTTGATACTCCTTCCGCTCCTTCTAGGTTGTAATTCTCTTTAATCTCTTCCATTACTGCTGTCATCATGGCTATGTTTTCGTTAAATGTGTTCATAGTTTCCTCCTTGGTTATTTTTTATATTTTTCCAGTGTAGCTGTTTGTAGTAAGTAACTTTTTAACTTTTTGTAAATCACTTTTACAGGACCTGAGCCTTCCTCATATACTTTACCGCTAAAAAACCATATTCTAGTCTTTTAAATATCTAGGTTTTCACATTTTTCCCCCCCTGAAAAATGTGCTTTTTTTGAAATTCAAATTTCATTTTTTGGGGGTAGTTTCAAAAAATGTCTTATAAAAAACAAAAACAGGATTTTAAATCCTGTTGTCTTATAAACTATCTATTTTAGGCACTTCTTGTATAAACTCTATGTTTGTTCTTATGCTTGTTATATTAAATAATAATTTCTCCAATCTAGAAAAATTATTAAAAAATTTTATTTTTGTGCTGCCATTTTTTTCTGTATCCTCTAGGCTCTCCTTAGCCCATTTTATATAATTATATTTCATTCTATCTGTTACACCTACATCAGAATTTTTAATGATATTTTTTATCATTTCAAAGTCTAATATAAGTGATTGCATGTCCTTTATTTCTGCTCTCAAAGGTGGTTTAGACTTTTTTAATACTGTGATTAGTCTTTTTTTTAGTTCTTTATTTTTCTTTTCTAAAACAAGATTTAATCTATCCCATAAGTTTTTTTCCAAGTATTTTGAATATTTTTCTTTTAGGATCCGCATTGTAAATTTATCCAAGTTTAAAGTTTTTTCTCCTAAAACTTTTGGAGTAAATACCTGTTCCACTCTTATTATTGTTTTTCTTCCTGGTATATAGTTTTTTTTATTAGATTGAGCCATCTTATTATAAATATTAATCTTGTAATCTGATTTATTGTATGTAAACCCTGTGGTATAATCTTTAGTATTCCCTTTCTGCTCTATCTGGATATATTTTTTGGATTTTTTATTTTCTGGACCCATGCTTTCTACAAAAGTTTCATACACAATTCCAAAAATCAAAAAGTAATCTTCAAATATATCTTCAAACTGCTGTGCAACATCTATTCGAATATACTTTAGATGATGCATTTTTAAAGTATTATCTGCCGAAAATTCCCTTATTAACCTTAAAAGTTCTGTATTGACTTCCATTCTTTGTTTTTCTGTAGTTATAAGGGCTATATTATCTTCATAAAAAAATTTGGGATAACTGAAATCTACATAAATAATGGTTTCGTGATAGTCAAATCCTACAGATTTTAATTTAATATTATTTATCCAGTGTCCTTTTAGCTTTAATGTAGCTTTTTGGTCATTGTTGCTTACTTCTGTTTCTCCATATCCTCTAAATTTTTTATCAAGAATAATGGATATAGTTTTAAGATCTGTAGCTGCTACAGTCATTATGTTACAAGTATCTATCATAATAACTCCTTAAGCATACTTTAATGCTATATTTTCTATCTCTTTCTTTTCTTCTTGATTAGTAATTTTAATTGTTGCTATATAAAATCTTAATCCATTTTCTTTCACTCCAATTTTGGGAGTTCCAAAAATTTTAAATTTAGAAATTTCTTGTAATACTCTATCATATTTCTTTAAAGATTTAGATGCAAAATGAAATAAAATAGTGTTTTCTATAATTTTATTTTCTCTTTTCTTTTCCATTTTTTCCTCCTCTTCCTTAAAAATACTTACCAAAACCTACAGTTAATAAACTATAGGTTTCAGAAAATACTTTTTATCATGGAAGATTTTAATTACGATATTATTTTATTTAAATAGAAAATTCTAAACTATCTTTTCTCTATTTTCTAAATCCCCTCTATAAAAATTTCTAATTTTTTTCTATTTTTTCAAAACATCTTTTACACACTCTAAGTTCAATTTCATTCATTTATGGTTCCTCTCTTATACCTTCTGTTTTATAAATTTTTTTAATCGTTTAAGACACCTTTTCTTATATATTTTTACTGTGCTGCACAGTCCATATATTTGTTAAAAAAATAATGATTTATCTATTTTTAAAAAATCTGAAAGCTTTTTTATTTGCTCTACAGAAAATCTTACATTATTTTCTTTAAGATTTTTTTTATGATAGTCAAAACCTTGTTTTGTAATATCTAAAATTTTATATATTTGGATCCATTTTACTTTATTTCTTTTCCTAGCTTCATTAAGAATTTCATATTTATTTTCTGCCATATTCATCACCTATTTCGATTGTACAACAAAGTACAAAAAAAGTCAAAAAAATTTTACTATATAAAAAAATCACACCTGTTAAAGTGTGATAAACTAATTGAAATGAATTAATCTTTATAATTGATAAACTTCTACCTTTACATCATTATAATTTTTAACAAAATCTTTATCATGTGTTAAAATTTTATAATTTCTTTTTTCACAAAGCTGCATATAGTAATTATCATTAAAATCATACTCCTTTCTCTTTATTGTTAAAATTTTTTCTATATCAAGCTGATCAAAATCATCTTTTTCTAATTTTACTAGTGGAAGGATATTATTTTTTATATTATCAACTATGAATTTTTTATCTTCTTGAAATTTAGTTGAACACCTATAATACTTTTTAAACCAATTTCTATCAGTTATTTTGTTAAACTTTTTATATTGTCTCCCTAATTCATAAATATACCTATTATAAATTTCTGAAATCTCCATTGATAAAATTATAATCTTTATATTACTACTTACCAACATATCAATAAAGTTTGAGTATTTTTCTACTTTCTTTTGCTCTATAGTATCAAGAGAACAGATATTCAAAATATATATCCAGATATTTGAATCAATAAAAAAAACATCTTTATCACTAAGAATATACTGATCAATTTTTTTTAAAATAGCCATATTATACTCCTTTATAAAATTTTTCAGAAGTATTCTCTACAGTTTCTATTTGTTGAGCAGAACCTATATTCAAATTTTTAAATCTAACAACTTTTTTTATATCTTCTTTTTTATAATTTCTGAACAAAGGAGCATATGCAGAAAAGAAAAAAGCAGTAATAGTTGACTTCACACCTGAAAAATCCAATTCAACTTCGTTTCCTTTTTCTATTTCTTCATTTACTCTTTTGAATAGAATTTCTCCTTTTTCGCTAGAAATCAAAAACTCGCTTTTAAAAAACTCTTTCATATTAATTTTAATTTCCATAGCTTGTATCCTCCTTAATTAGTCTTTCTAAAATATCTGCAAATTCCTCATTTTCTGTTGCTATAACTAGTTTTTCTCCATGAGAAATATTAAATTCTAGATTTATTACTGTTCCTGGAAATTGATATTCCAAATCTTTTTTTAGTATTTTATATTCTTCATTATTGTAATCTTTTTCAAAAAAACCTTTTCCAGAAATTATTTGCAATCTACCCTTGGTCAATTCTATAAATTTTTCCAATAAAAACAATCCTGCTCCACCTGGAATTCCATTTTTTAAATCCTTTGTAGAGTTTCCATAACCTAAAGCCCATTCTATGCAATCAGACTCTGTAGAAAAATTCTTTTTTTTCTTAACATTCTTAGGTATAGTATACCCTATATCTGCAATAGAGAAAAGTATTTTTTTATTTCGAGGAAAAAATTGTCCACAAGTATATATTTTTTCACTTTCTCCATGAAATTTTGCATTTTCAAATAATTCAAATACACTTTCTTGTATTTTTTCTTTTATAGTTTTATCTTTTATATTTATGCCTTCATTATTCAAAAATTCATTGTAAATATACCTCCCTATTTCTTCATCATTACTATTATCACTAAATTCTTTAAATCTCATAGTAGTGTTGATATAGTTAAATAATGGCTCAATAGAAAGTTTTCTACAAAATTCATTTCTTCTAAAAAAATTTTCGATGATTGGAGAAAGATTTGAATATGTAACTTCTCCACTTCCTAGCAATTCATCAACAAACATTGCTATGGTAGCACACAAATTTCCTTCTACAAAATTTAATTTTTTAAAATCTAAATTTATCTCTTCCCTTATTGGTGACTCGAATAAATTACTAAGATTCATTAAATATAAATGTTTTACTATAAATTGATATGTTTCAAAATCATTTTTTAAATAGTTAGGAAACTTAACTTCTAACACTATTCCTCCTAAAAAAAGACTTGTTTCTCCTCAGATCAACAAGTCTTTGTGAACTCTCCGCAGATTATTCACTTATCACTTGTCAATAATATAACATTATTATAATTCTGTCCATACAATATGTTTCACTTATTTTTCTTCGTCTTCAAAAAATCTGCATATTCCAGCAAATCTCTTTGCAAATCAGCATCCAATGAATTAAATAATTCTAAAAACGGATCTCGTCTTTTTTTGGTACTCCCCTTTAGTATTTTTACTACTTTTCCACATGCGATAACATCCGCTGTATTTATTGTTATTTTTTTATAATAAACATTATCACTTTCTAATATATATTCTCCATTTTTGTAAGCTAACCTTTTTATAACAGCTTCCCCTGTTTCTTTATTAATTATAAAAACTCCTATATCTCCAATATTTACCTCTTTACTTCTATCAACTAATGCGATATCTCCAGCATATAAAGTTTTTTCCATACTATCTCCAAAAACCTTTACTCCTATTATATCTCCTTCCATCTTAGGAACTTGTATATATTCCTCTGGTTCTTGTTCTGTTATATATCCAAAACCAGCAGAAGCAGAAGAGAAAAGTGGAATTTCCATCATTTCTATAATATTATCACTCAAAATTATAGTTTCATCCTCTTTCCTATTCAAAAGTTCCTTTATTAATTTAGGCGATCTATCAACACTCGCCATATACCTTATTTCTTTTTTTTCAGCTTCACTAAAATTAAAAGCCTTTAAAAATTTCTCTATAAATTCTTCACTCGGTATTCTGGTTCCCCTCTTATAATGCCCAATAGAAGAAAAAGAAGAATCAGTCATTTCAGCTACATAATCAAGAGTAAATTGATTTTTTCTTAAAAATTCCTCTAAAAACTTACTAAATCTTTTTTCCATTCTCTCCCCCTTTAAAATATATTCATAAAAACATTATACAACATTTTTGTACAAAAAGGTAAAAAGATACTTGACTTTTTTTGTACTTATATGTACAATACCATCAAGAGGATGACCTCTTTATTTTAAAATACACTTTTGTACTGAACAGTACAGTACAAAAAAAAGAAATAACATAATTTTGGCTTAGGATGACGTAATTTTATGGCAAGCTGGAAAAAATTCATAGAGGGTAAAAATAGCAAAAATAGAATCGTTATAACCCTCTAAAAAAAGAAAACGGAGGTAATATGCTAGCCTGGATTAAAAGATTGTTAAAATTTAAAATTAAATATTCAAGGAGGTGGAAATAATGCTTGATGCACTATCTATTGCAACAAATATTATTTTAGAGATTGAAGATTTGGAAATTAAGGAAAGATGTACTAACCCTGGTGATACTTGGGAGCACACTAAAGAAATGTTTATAATGGAAGCTAAAAGAGGAATGGAAAATCCTTACTTTTGGTCTTCTGTTAAAGAATTTTCTAATATTTTGGAAAAATATTATACAAAATAAAAAAATAGCCCTTCCTATTTTGGATAGGAAAGGCTGTGTTAGAGAAGAGATCTCTCATAAAACGACATTTCAATAATATCACATTTTCTAAAAATATTCAAGGAGGCTTTATGAAAAAAGTAAAAGAAAGAGTAAAAAAAATAGCTGATACTTGGTTTTATATAGTTCCCTTCAATGATACCTATATCGTTGGTTCTGGAAAAGATTTGGCTACAGCATATAATAATTATATTTTAAAAAAGGAGAAAGAATATGGAACTAATTAAAGTTACTGGTCCTGCTAAAAACAGAGATACTCTTGTGTCATTAAAATGGAATAATGGAAATGTGGGACACATTGCAATAAAAAAAGATAAAAAACTTGTATTATTGGGAAAAACTGAACATGGATATTTTGTTTCAAAAAATCAACTTTCTTTAGCAGTGGAACAGGCTGTTAGAAGATTTATAATTACTGCTTGTCCTAGCTGGATAGAATCTGAAATAATAGCTATAAATGAGGATATAGAAAAGGAAAAAAGGTTTCGTAGGGCTGATATTTACGGACTTAAAGGAAAAATTTATGATTCTAATATTAAAAGTCTTATTTACAAAAAGGAATATTTAAAAAATGCTTTATCTGTAATAAAAGATTTAAAAAAATCTGCATAAAAAAAGCCCCCAAAGGGGCTTCTGATCTCTTGATAATGAGAAAAGCTCCCACATAGTGAGAGCTAAACTCATCAGAGATTTTCTACTTACCAAGTGCCTCTAAGGGTCTTTCGAATATATTATAGCATAAAAATACAAAAAATCAAAAAAAGCAAAAACTCTCTTATGAGAGTTCATGCCTGTTAAATGTCTATTTAATACATATTACATCTAAGGAAGAAGTGAATGCTTCCTACTTAATAAGTATAGCATAAAAAAATATAAAATTTCAAGCTATTAAAAACATAAAATACTTTAAATAACAGGAGGATTAAAATGTGCAAAAATTTAACTGATAAATTCAAAATAGAAGATATATCTTGGAAAGTCTTAACTTGTAAATGGAATGATGGCAAGCCTTGGGCCTTACTTACTCCATATGTTAATGCTTCTGCTATTCAATCTAGATTAGATGAACTATTTAATTTTGATGGCTGGCAAACTGAATATGTAATGAATAGCCAATATGTTAACTGTAGATTAAGTATTTGGAGTGATAAAAGAAACCAATGGATCACTAAAGAAAACACTTGCGAAGTAGACGACCCTAAGCAAAATAACAGTCCAAATAATCCATATAAAACAGCTTGTTCTGGAGCTTTTAAAAGGGTAGCCTTAGAATTCGGAATAGGAAGATATTTAAAAAATATAAAATATTTCGCCAAAAATGTGTGTGAAAGTCCAGACGATAAAACATTATATATTCTTTGTATAGATAAAAAATCTGATAAAACATTTTATGCATCTATACCAACAGAAAGAGAAATACTTGAATTAATTGAAGCACCTGAAAATGACAACAAAGTCCACGAAAAAGATAAAAAATTCCCTAAAAAGACTACTGAAATATCTAATAAAGAAACTAATGATATAAAAAATAATAAAGAACTAATTTCTCATGAAACAGCAATACAAATAACTAAATATATAAAAAGTAAATTTCCTGATAATGAAGCAAAAGTTATTTTAGGAATAAGAAGAGCTTTCAATATAAGCGATTTTAAAGAACTTACTAAACAGCAACATGAAATTATTATAAACTGTCAATTTGATATAGAGAAGATTAAAAAAGCTATGTAAGGAGAAGAATATGTATTTAAGTAATCTAGAAATAGTTCTTAATGCTGTAGAGAATAATCCAGCAACACAAGTTATACACTTAGATGGAACTGATTATATTATCTATCAAAAAAAGTTAGATGCATTAAGCAGAGCAAAATTAAAAGATTCTTTAGAATCTTCAATGTATGTACATGGTCCTATAACAGTAATAGAAATATATAATGATTAAGTTTTTATAGGTTCTATGATTAATTTTAAATCATAGAACTTATTAAAAACTTAAAGAAAAAGGAGAAAAAATATGGAAGAAAAAAAACTTGTCCTATTAACTATTACAACCAGTGGAACTCCGTGTTTATGGGAAAAAGGTGGAACAGATCAGAATGGTTATGCTTCTGCTGCATTAATAGCAAATAGCAGAGGAAACAAAAAAAAGGCTATATATTTTAAAAATTGGTATAGTGATGAACATGCTTTAATCCCAGTAGAAATAGGAGATTTTGTATGTGACTTTATTCCTGAAATTTATGGAAATGACCCTATCTTATGGAAAATCGAAGATATAAATATTCAGGAACAATATGCATCACTTATTAAAATTGATAAATCCGCTGCTCCCTATCTAATAAAAATGACAGAAAAAAAAGCTATGCATTATAAATGTACTATCCCCTATTTTGTAGAAAATTGGGACCCAAAAACACAATATAAAATAGATAAACTTAAAAGAGAAAGGAGAGGATAAGGTTGAAACAATTTACTTTAGATCCACAATTAGCTTATGAATTTGAAAAAGATCACCTAGAAGAAATTATCAAAATAATGAGAACTATTTCTAACATTGATTATTCAAAAATAATGCTTAAAGAGGTCGTTATGATGAAAGGCTGTATTACTCACGCTATTCCTATTTTTGAGCGAAATAAAAACAATCCTGAAATAATGAATTATGAATCTAGAATTAAAAGCATATATGATAATTTTTTTAAAAATCTTGAAAAGTATATATATGAAAATGAAGGTGCAGAAATTCGAAAACTCATAGAAGAAAAAACAAAGAAAGTTTATAAAAATTAATTTAAATTTTTATAGATTCTGCGATTAAGGATTAATCGTAATACTTATTAAAGATTTAAAAAAAGGAAGTGTAAAAATGAACCTTACTCCAGAGATAAAAGAACAACTTGGAATAGTGGATAATAGAAAAGATTTTTACTTTAAAGTAGAAAATGCTGTTATCGACGGCTATATGGAATATGATGGAGAATCAGGAAAAGAAGTTTATAAAGATTATTTTTCCAGTATTCATGAAAAAATGGTTTTTATAGTCCTTTCCAGGTATGCAAACAATAACGAAGGAATAGCCTTTCCCAGTATCTCTACAATAGCAAGAAATGCTCTTTGTGGAGCTACAAAAGTTAGAGAATGTATTAAAGCTCTGGAGAAAAAAGGATTTATCAAAAAGGTTACAAGACAAAAAGCTAATAAAGATAATGATAGCAATCTTTATTCTGTAAAAAATATAGAAATTTTAGAGAAAAAAACTCTAAAAGAAAATTTTTCTATACCTACTTCGCCCCACGAGGTAGCTACCTCGCCCGGCGAACCCTATAAAGAACTATATAAGAATAACTATAAAAAGAATCATGATAGCATTAAAAATGCCAATCTTGATATCTTTGAAAAATTATTTGAAGAATTTGGAATTAATTACACTACTAAAAACCAAGCTTCTGTAAAAAAATTATTATCAAAAATGACAGAAAAGGCAGTTATAGAGTACTTAAAAGAAACTTATACAAATATTTCTAATTCTCCAGGAGTGGAAAATATAGCAGCTCTTTTCTCCACTAAGATAGAAAGGCAAGAAAGACAACTCACAATAACTGAAAGAAAAGCTATTGCTCTAAAAGAAAAAAAAATAAAAAATGAGAAATCTTCTCTTAATACTAAAAATACAAGTATAGAATTAACTTTTTATACTTTACCAGAAAAGGAAAGGCTGCGGATAGAAAAAGAAGCTTTTGCACTTTTTTCCCAAGAACAAAATATCGATCTGTGGATAATGACAAAAATGAGGGAAAACAATTATTATATGTATTTTCAGACACTAAAAAAATATATAAGTCAGGTATTAAATTTATAAAATTAAGAAAGATAAACAAAAAACTTTATGAACATTGGCAAGTGAATAATACTGAGGATGTATTTAGACTTTTTTTATCTTGACTTTTCTTGTAAAATGTATTACAATAGTACTACAAGAAGGAGGGATAAAAATGTCTGTAATTTCTTTAAGATTGAATGAAAATGAAGAAAAAATATTAAAAGAAGTTTCTGAATTTGAAGGTCTTGGAATTTCAAGTTACATAAAAAAAATAATTTTTGAAAAACTTGAAGATGAATATGATATAAAGTTAGCTGATAGAGCTTATAAAAATCATATAGCTACTGGAATGAAAACAACTTCGTTTGAGGATTTAGTAAAAGAGCTAGGATTTGATGAAGTAGATGAAGTATAAAGTTGAATTTTCAGAACAAGGAAAAAAAGATTTCAAAAAATTAGATACTTCTATACAAAGATTAATTTTAAAATGGATAAAAAAGAATTTAGTAGATTCTGAAAATCCAAGAGTACATGGAAAAGCACTAGTTGGAAATTTAAAAGGATATTGGAGATATCGTGTAGGAAATTATAGAATCTTATGTGATATTGATGATGAAAAAATTACAATATTAGTCCTTGAAATAGGACATAGAAGTGAAATATATAAATAACAGAAAACCTCAGAAAAATAAATTTTGAGGTTTTTGTTTTTCTAAAAATAAATTTTTGGAGTTGGTGGAGTATAATAAAAAAGTAACTAAATTGGTGAGTGTATAAAAAATCACTTGATATAAAGCTATAAAATAGATTTCATTCTTTGATAGGCAAATAAAAATTAATATGTTAAAATAACTTCAAAGGAGTTGATCTTATGTCATGGTGGAAAAATTATAAAGAAGAATTCATCCTAATGTTGGAATATATAAGAGAAATAAAAAAGCGAAAAGATTTATCTGATTTTTTTAAAGATTATAGAGTTGAAACTATGATTAGAATGGTATTTGAAAGTAATACTATTGAAAATGAAGGTCTTGATTTATCTGGAACCAAAAGACTATTTTCAGAAATATTACAGCCTACTTTAAAAAAATTGGAAAATCAAGAAATATCAGATAAAAAAAACAAATTACTAAGTCAGGGAATTGTGGATAAACTAAAAAATTTAGCTAATAATTTGAATATAACAGATTATCAGAATAATAAATTAGTTCTCTATAAAGATAAAAAAAAGGAATTCACTACCACACTTAACCATCTGTTAGTTATTTGTATAATTGATGCTATATTTAAAGATGCTAGAGAAGAAGTCGAAGACTATAAAGAAGTTTTTAATGTACGGAGCCTTAAACAATATCATGAGTTTCTAAATAAAGGGCTGGATAATAATAACAATGGTCTTCCTGGAGAGTATAGAATAGATGGAGCATATATTGATATGGATACAATATTTTTACAACCTTCTCTTATCTCAATGGCTATTCAGAAAGCATTAGATAACTTAGTTGCATCTTTGAATAATGGGAAAAATAGATATTTAACTATTATGGAATTTGTAGCTATCTTTATCAAAATCCATCCTTTTGGAGATGGCAATGGCAGACTTTCACGAATAATTTTAAATCTAGCTTTTTTATATGATGATGTTCCTTTTTATCTTGTTTTGAGAAGTAATTCTAAAGACAAGAAAAAATATATAGAGGCTATGAGAGAATTTCATTCTAAAAGAAAATTAATTAAATTTATTTCTGTAGTATCAAGAACTTTTATAAATCAAGTGAAAGAAATTAATGAATCTCTTGAATTAGCTGGAATAGAAAAAATAAAGCCTAAAGCTCTTAATCAAGAAGAAAAAGAGCAAATATTATCAGAATTAAATGTATTCTAAATATTTAATTTTAATCCTCAGTATTAATTTGCTGGGGATTTTTATTTGCAAAATTTTAAAGATTGGAGATGAAAATGTATTTTAAAAAAGAAATTAATTTAGCAAGAAAAAATATCCATGTTTCCAGAGCAATTTCTAAACTTCATGGAAGAAGCGATGAACTAGAAGAAACAGCAAGAATACTTG
>ERZ860059.342-NODE-342-length-32959-cov-2.937941_pt1 | contig 32959 bp, 30 predicted proteins | sample MGYA00510113_ERZ860059 | MGnify/ENA primary metagenome ERZ860059 (study PRJEB30046, sample SAMN00715190) | human gut metagenome | study: EMG produced TPA metagenomics assembly of the A metagenome-wide association study of gut microbiota in type 2...
TAATATAGGTACACCCCTCCGGATAATGCTGCATAATATCGCCCAAAATCTTATTAATAACACTGCTCATATCCCCGGAACGAAGCAATGAAAGCAACGAGCGAGAGATACTATTTTGCTGGGCAAACAAATTGTTCACACGTTCCATCGCCGTTTCCTCCGTATCCATATTCTCCGGGACATCAAGACACTCCATGAAACCGCAGGTTCTCATATTTCCCTCGGCATCCACCTCCTTGGAACACAATTTCACTCGTACCCACACGATTTTTCCTCTCACCTCGATCGGGTAAATCTGGTCATATAGATTCTGGGTTTTTCCAAAACGAAATTCGTTCACCGTTCGCAAACGATAATCCTCCCGGATCAACTTACGAAAATCAACAAAACTGATTATCCCATCTTCTCCCAAGTCTAACAATTCCCGAAGAAAATCAGAACAGACATACTGTTTTTTAGAGAAATCAGCTTCCCACCAACCCATTCGTGCCTTATTCAATAAATCTTGAACACGTCCACTATTGAACCGACCATTATTATCCACGACCTTACAAATTTGATTATATTCAACGCCTAATCCCACAAAAATAGTAAAATATCCTGCAATCCTGCTTCCTTTTCAAAATAAAACAGTCTATTAAATTTCGTTTTTCAATGCCTCTCGTATTTTAGCGTAAGCCTCTTTCTTGTAATGCCGCACGGTATTATACTCCATGCCAATTTGTTCGGCGATTTCTTTCGTGTCATATCCTTGTAAGGCTAATTCTAAAATACAACGCTCTTTTCGCGGCAAGCGACCTATCAGTTCGTACATGTAATCATGAGTATCCACGACAACAAACTCGGTCATCAACTCGGGTGATAAATCCATGTATACCGGACGAGAATTACGAATAAAATTCAGACACAAATTTTTCACCGTGGAATAAAGATAGGAACGCTGTTCCGATTCATTTCGTTCTTCCACGATCTTGTTATAACCGTTCACGAAAGCCTGATGCACTATATCCTCTGCCTCATCAGGGCAATAGCGAGCGGCATAAACACGCAACTCATGCTTCAACTTGCAATATAGTCGAGCAATAATCTTCTCTTTCTCTTCCGTCATAAGTGCCGATCCCCACGAAATTCCCCGTTTTCTCACATAATTTCAAAACAGGATTAAACCTTCGTTTAATAATCCTCAAAAATAGTAATAATAGCACACAATTACCAAAATTGATGTATTTTTTATTCTTCCCTCAAAATCAAAAACATATGTCAAAGATTTCTCTTTATAGTCATCATCTTGACGAAAATGAAAATCAATATTATTAAACGAACCATTATTTTCTCCTATTACATAATGGTAAAAAGCTCTGTTCATTTTTCCTATTTTCTTAGAAAAATATCCTATTTTCCCTATCATCTCAACATCTTCTAATAGAAAAATATCTTTATTATAAATAATTTTGTTTTTAAAATATAACTCCCTCTTTATTAATTTATTTACAGTGTATCCTAAAAAATTTTGTGTATAAAATTTTTTTAAATAAGTTATATTACTTATTACATCATTTTCATTAATATTTAAATCTTTTCTATATTCAGTTTTATTTTTATTTAAATAATCAATTTTTATATCTGAAATAGTTATGTCTAAATTATCCTTTTCTGCTCTTTCATATATTGCTTTAAAATACCCCTGTTCTATCCAATCATCACTGTCTATATTTAAGCAATATTTTCCTCTAGCTATTTTTAAAGCAGCATTTCTAGCACTACTTGAGCCTCCATTTTTTTTATTTACTATAACTATTCTTTCATCTTCTTTTTGAAGACTTTCTAATATTTCTAAACTCTTATCTTCAGAACCATCATTAACACATATTATTTCTATATTTTCAAAGTCTTGTTCTATTACACTTCTAATACACTTCTCTAAATGTTTTTCTCTATTATATATTGGTATTATTATACTAATTTCAGGACTTTTTTGTTTTTTTTTAAATAAATAGTAATCTTCAGGTATGCCTATATCTATAAAATAACCTTCACTTTCATATGAATGCTTTTCTATTTTTTTGTCTTCTAATACCTCTTTTTCAAATGAAAAATTTTCTTTTTCCACCCTACTCAATAAGTCTTTTTTTATTAGATATATTCCTCCATTTATTTTTCCTTTATCTTTCTTCTTTTTTTCTTCAAATTCTATTATTCTATTTTCTTTTATTACTAAAGAACCATATCTATCAAAATTTTCCATTTCTTTTATTGCAACTGTTAAGATGCTTTTATTTTCAGTATGAAATTTTTTCATTTTTTTTAAATCAACATCAAAGAAAGTATCTCCATTAACTATAAAAACATCTTCTTCTTTTACTAATTTTAAAGCTTTCTTTATAGCTCCCCCTGTTCCTAAAGGCACTAATTCTTCTGAATATGTTATTTCTATATCTTCATATTTATTTTTAAAATATTCTTTTATTATTTCTTTTTTATAACCAACAGCTAAAATAACATGCTTTATTCCTTTTTTACTTAAATCTTTTAATAAATATTCTAAGAAAGGTTTTCCATTCACTAGAGCCATTGGTTTAGGAACATCTGATACCACTTCTTTCAATCTTGTTCCAAAACCTCCAGCTAATACTATTGCTTCCAATTTTTATTCCTCCTCAAATATTTCATTTTCTACTCCTAAACATAAAGTGTGATAAATAGGTAAATGATACTCTTGAATAATATATGTTTCTTTTTCTTCAACATTTATATTTATATCTGATATATCTTTTAATTCTCCTCCAAGCTTCCCTGTCAAGGAAATTACTTTCATCCCTTTAACTTTAGATATTTGAGAAGCATAAATAACATTCTTTGAATTTCCAGATGTACTTATAGCTATTAATATATCTCCTTCATTTCCATATCCTAATACCTGTTGAGCAAAAACAAGTTCAGAATTATTATCATTGCTATAAGCTGTTATCAATGAAGTTTCACTCACTAAAGCTATGGCAGGTAATGAACTTTGTAAATTATTTATAAAATATTCTGCTTCTTGTGGAAATATATTTTTAATTTTATCTATATATTTATTTTCTAATTTTCTTGGAAGTACAAAACTTTTCATAAGTTCTCCCACTATATGTAAAGAATCTGAGGCACTTCCACCATTGCCACAAATTAACAGTTTACCTTTATTTTTATAGCAATTTACTATTTCTAATATTGAATTTTCTATTTCTTCCTTACAATTAGATAATTTAGGAAATCTCACAATTAAATTTTCTATTAATATCTTTGTAGATTTTTTCAATTCTATACACCTCTTATTCATATAAAGTCCAAGCCTGTGCTCCTTTTTCTGAAAATTGTGCTAATATAACTTTTCCCTCTCTTTTCCTCAATTTTTCTATAAGACCATATCTTTCTTTAGGATCACAGAGTATCATCATAAAGCCTCCACCACCTGCACCTGATACCTTAGCTGCTTTTCCACCATTATTCATTATAAAATCATAAGTTTCATTTATAAAATCATTGGAAATCGCATTTGACATCTTTTTTTTAGATACCCAGCCTTCTTTTAAACATTCAGCAACTTTCTTAAAATCTCCTCTTAAAATAGCATTTTTCATCTCAATGGCTGATTCCTTTAATTCATGCATTCCTTCTAAACTTTTTTCAGACTTTTCTTTTACATTTTTGATTTGCTCATCAATTATTTTTGCAGATTCTCTTGAAGTTCCTGTATAATATAGAATAAGTGAATTTTCTATTTCATTTTTTATCCATTTTTTCAACCTTAATGGATTTACTATAACTCTATTTTCTTCATAAAATTCCATAAAGTTAAATCCACCAAATGTAGCAGAAAATTGATCTTGCTTTCCTCCACTTAAGTTCAAATCTATTCTTTCTATTTCATATGCTAAATTAGCTATATCATATTCACCTAATGGTAAATTTAACCATTCCATATATGCTTTTATTATAGCTACTACCATTGTTGAAGAAGACCCTAATCCCGAACCTGCTGGTGCATCTGAATATGTTGTCATTTTAAAAGATAATGGCTTTCCATAATTATATTTTTCAACAATTTTATTATATACACCCTTATGAAGTATAAGATTATTATCTATTTCTAAATAATTCTTACTTTCTCCCTCAAACATTTCATGTCTATCACTTGAATTAAAAATTATTTTATTATCATCAGTGGGCTCAATAGTACAATAGGCATACATATCTACCGTAACATTAAGCACAACTCCACCATATTCATCACAATATGGAGACACATCTGTTCCTCCCCCAGCAAGTCCTAATCTTAATGGTGCTTTAGATCGTATTATCATTTTTTTCTCCTATTAAATCAAATATCTCTAAAAATTTTCTTTTTATTATATTTTTTGAGAAATTTTTTAAATATATTTCTCTAGATTTACTTTTATCTTGTAAATTATTTTTATTTGTTAAAGTTTTAATGAATTCTTCTTTAGTTTCACAACAAACTCCAATTTTTCCTATATCTTTTTTATCTATCCCTACAAAAGCTTCCTCAGTTCCTATAATTGTTTTATTGTATATTAATACTTCTATAGTTTTGGTTTTTATCCCAGATCCATGAAATATTGGAGAAATTATAATATTATCTTCATAATAATATTTTTCAATATTTTCTACAGTTCCTATAATCTCAAGTTTTTCATTATTTAAAAATTTTTCTTTCAATATTTCCATTCCTTTACCAATTAAAACCAGTCTTCCTTCTATATATGGTAATACTTCTTCAATAAACCAAGTTATTCCATAAATATTTGCATAAAAAGCAGATCCTATAAATAAATAATCATAATTACACTTATTAAGTCCTTTAGTTTCTATGTATGAGTCCTCTAAAAAAAGGGGTGTTTGGTATATTAGTTTATTATTTATTTTTTTCTTATATATTTTTTTTAATTCATCTAAATCTCGCTTATTTAAAACAATTAATTTTTTACTACATTTAATCGAAAGATTTTCATTGTAGATTACACTTGGAAGTAGTATTAACCTTAATTTTCCTTCTACTTTTATTCTTTCTAAATAATAATTTTTTTCTATATTATGAAAAAATGTTATAAGTTCAATTTTAGGATATAATTTTTTTATTTTTTTTTGAATATTTCCATATAATGATCCATCAAAAAATATTTTATCTATCTTTTTTTCTTTAATTATCTCAAAAATTCTTTTTTCTATTTCTTTACTCTGTCCATTAAAAGATAATGTTAAATAATTCTTTAAGATTTCTATCTTTCTTTTATTCATTGGTATTATGACTTCATATAAATTATCTCTTAATATTTCTTTGAATAATTTATATTTAAATTTTCGCCCTATATTACCACCAATTTTATCATCAGAAAAATCATAGCCTATGTATAAAATATTCATTTTTATCATTATTCTCCTTGCTTTATAATTTTGTAAAACGTTTTATCTTTACTCATTTCATAGGAAACTCATTGACGTTGAATTAGATGATTTTTATCTCTATATAAAATTAAAGTAAAAATATACTTTTTAATTTATTTTTTTATTGTTCTTTTATTAGCAACTAAAAAATATAAAACAAGTACTAATTCTAACCTTTAAACTTCTATAACAAATTAAAACAATTCTAAAATTAGCTATAAAACTCTATTTAATCTTTTTATTCTAAAACATTACCATAAATAAACTTTCTAATTCACATTTCATTCAAACACTTTAATTAATAAAATTTCATAATGGAAAACAATATTACAAACAAATATTATTTATATACAATCGTTTTAATATCACTCTTTTAACCACCTAACCTTTTATACTTATTTATCCCTTTCAAAGCATAATTAAAAAAGTAATAACAACTCTTTACCAAATTTAGTTTTTCATGTTCTCTATATATTTTCCATGTCCATAATGCACTTTTAAACTTATTTGAAGATACACTCACTTTTCCTATCCTACAAATTGAATCATACTTTTCATTTCTAATAGAAATACTTCCTTGATTTAAAATATTAAGAAAAAAAGCATAATCCTCATGTTTTATATTAGGAAATAATTTTTTATCCAAAATTTCTTTTTCTATAATCACAGTCATTGTTTTAAATTGGTTTCCTAACAATAACTTTTTATAATCAATTTCTTCATCTACAGTTACTTTTTTTAAAATTTTTCCTTCTAAGTTACAAAAGTAATAATTTCCGTGGCTGATTTTTAATCCTTCTTCCACCATGAAATTAATTTGATTTTTCAACTTATCTTTATACCAAAGATCATCACTATCTAAAAAAGCTATATATTTTCCTTTAGAAATATTTATTCCATTATTTCTTGTAATAGCTGGACCACTATTTTTCTTATTTTTTAAGTATTTTATTCTTTTATCTTTTCTTAAATATTTGTCTATAATTTTATAACTATTATCTTTTGAACAATCATTTATTAATATCAATTCCCAATTTTTATATGTTTGATTTAAAACTGATAATATAGTCTCTTCTAAGAATTCTTCTGCATTATATACTGGGGTAATTATACTTACTAAAGGCTCCATACTAATATGCCCCCTTTTTCCCAATGACATTCTTTATTGTTTTTATTGTTATTGTTACATCCAGCCATAATGACCAGTTTCTTATATAGTAAAGATCCAGCGCTATTCTCTCATCATAGTTCTCTACATCTGACCTTCCATTTGCCTGCCACATTCCTGTTATCCCTGGCTTTACCATAAATATCTTTCTGCTGTTTTCTTCTCCATAGTACATATCTACTTCCTTTTGGACTACTGGCCTTGGTCCAACAAATGACATTTCTCCTTTTATTACATTAATAAATTGGGGAAACTCATCTAATGATGTCTTTCTTAAAAACTTTCCTACCTCTGTTACTCTTGGATCATCTTTAAGTTTAAAGTTCTTATAATATTCTTCTCTAAGTTTTTCATCTTTAGATAACATCTCTTCCAATCTTTTCTCTGCATCAACGTACATAGTTCTAAACTTATACATCTTAAAAGACTTCAAATCTTTTCCTATTCTAGTATGATAAAAGATTGCTTTTCCTCCATCTTTCTTTATTTTTGGTGCATATATTAAATAAAGTATTCCTAAAACTATACAGCCTACTAATCCAGCTACAATATCAAAACTTCTTTTCAGGAATCTATTTATTGTTTTATTCATTCCATTGTATGAAGATATCAGCATTATTCCATCATAATCCTCTATCTCAGAATTGAAAGTATATGTTCCATTTAATTCTGGAGTAAATTTTATTCTTTCTACCTTTCCATCAAGTTTATTTATTATTTCTGCCATTTGGTTATTATCTGCTAATGGAAGTGCTATTATCACTTCACTCACATTATTTTCTATAATAATTCTTTCTATATCATTACAATCTCCCAATATTTTACTTTTCTCTATTAAAATATCTTGATTTATTCCTTTTAAAGTATTTGCACTTATATAACCTAAAAGATTATACATAGTAAAATCATTCTCTTTTATTACTTGAGTAAGTTCTCTTGCTGTATGCCCTATTCCTATTATTATCAACCTTTTTTCTAATGTTCTTCTAAAAATTTTTCTTATAAGACTAATTATCAAAAGATTAAAAAACGTAAATGTTACTCCTATTATTAAATGAACAGGTATATATTCAACACCACAAAAAGCTATATCATTAATAATCATGATTGCTAAATACTCTATATGTACATAAAGTTGTTTCTTTACTTCCTCCCAAATGAGTATAGTTTTAAAGGAATGCATTTTTTTAGTAATATTCAAAAGAAGGTAGATAAAGAAAGTGTTATATGCAATGTAGGCTGGTACTTTAAAAAAACTGTTTATTAATAAATAAAATAGAAATTGTAATCCTATCATTAAAATTTTTGGACTTTGTCTTTTCACTTTCCCCTAGCTCCTTGACTTTCATTTTAATTTGTTTCTTTTTTATGATTTTTTACTTTATATTTTTATATTGTTCTACATTTGTTAGTTTTATATATTTTGTAATGTTTTTTATCTAAAAGTTACATTTAGTAATAATAATTAAAAAAGTTGAATTTAGACAATATCTTTTCACGAATATTCATTTTCCTTCTATATATTTTTCAAATTTTTATTTCTATATTTTTCTAACTTTCAAAATTTAGTGTCAATTTTAAAATTTTGTAAAAATAAGCACTTTCATAAAATTAGGAAAAGTTCGCATTATTACAATAAAGAGAACTTTTTTGCCACCAAATCTCAGTAAAATCGTTCTAACATTTCTTAAAAATGTCAAATTATACCCTTTTTTGGTATTGACATTCTTCCGTTTTAGTAGTATCATTTTTCTATACTAATCTATAATTCTAAAAAGTTTTAGAATTAAAAATCTAAAAAACATTTTCACAGGGCGCCTTATTGTAATAATGCGAACTTTTATTGCTCTTAACCTCCTATTTTTTAAGAAGTCATTTTTTGGCCCTTTTATTTTTAGGGTTTTCCTATTTTTCTACCTTTCCTATATTTCCAGTCTTTGTTCATTGTAAATATTTCTTTTTTACATATAGAATCATACTTTTTTTGTATTTTTATTTTTTTAATTTTCTATTTTTTTTATCTACATTTTATATTTTTCACAATATATTATTTTTTTATTCATATAGTTATTTTTCATATATTTATTCCTCCTTCTTCTCTACCATTACATTTCCATTTCATAGTTGAAATACGATTATTTTTCCAATGTTTATTCTTAGTTTTTATCTCATAAAAAAAACTATATATTTTCTTTATATTCAAGAAAATAATATTAATATTAAGAATTTTATATACTATTAAAATTTATTTTCAGGCATAAAAAAAGGAACCCTAATTATTTTAAGGTTCCTCACTTATTTAAATATTTAATTATTTAGTATCCCATTCTTTCCAATATTTCTTCTACAATATCATCAGAACGATGTCCTTTAAAATATTCACTACTTACATTTTCAAATCCTATATTTCTATATTTACTTGGTCTTCCTATGTATCTAGCAGCAAAATTAAAATTTTCATCAAGTATAGCTAGAGTAGGTACTACATATTTTTCTTCAGGTATTCCTAATTTTTCTCTTAAAAATTTAAATCCTCTTCCTTCTGTTATTATACTTAATTTTATATTAGGATTAAACTCTATCATTTTCATAAGTACTGGAACTGTTGCACGAACATATGGGCACCATGACTCTGCACTTAATAGAAAATTATATTTTTTATCTATTTTCTTTATTCTTTCAATATACTCATCTTTTATTTTTACTACTGAAGCTATTTCTTTCATTTTATCCTTTTCAGATGCACTGGCTATATTAAAAAAAGTATCAAATGACATTCCTGTTTCAAATAGTTCTTTGTATTCCATAATTTATACCTCCCAAAATTAATAATTAACTTTTTTTAGAACTCCTTTTATAGCTTCTTCAATAGTTTTGAAACTTTTAAGTTCTTCTCTAGTGATAAGAGTATTTATCTCTTTTTTACTATACCCCAATCCTTCCAGAGCAGAAATAAGCTCCTCTTCTATCATGAGATGTCTTGCTGCATCATCATTTCTTGTGTCTATAGAAAGAGCATCTAATGTTTTTAACTTACTTTTTAAATCTAAAATTAACTGTTGAGATTTTTTTTCTCCTAGCTTAGGAACTCTTTTGAGATTATTATAGTCATCTGTTGCTACCAGATCTCTTATTGTATCTATATCAAAAGTAGACATTACTGAAAGAGCTAAAGATACTCCTATTCCCTTTACTCCAAGAAGCATTTCAAAAAGATTTCTTTCTCTTTCTTCTAAAAAACCTATTAATTTAAAAGCATCTTCTTTTATATAGTTATAGATATATAGCTTTACCTCTTCTCCAGCATTGATAAAATCATAAGTTCTCAAAGATATATTTACTTTGTAACCTACACCATTTACATCTAATGCCAGATAATCTGGTTTCTTATATTCTACTTTTCCTCTCAAATATTCATACATCTATTTCCCCAGCTCCTCTTTCTTTTTTCTTCCTCTTTTTTTAGGCTTCTCTTCATAATCTATCACAGGTACTTCTTCTGCAGCTTCTAGTATAGTTTCATCAAATGCTGTAACTACTTTAGCTGCTTTCTTTTTTGTTTTCTTATTTTCTTTTTTTCCTGTAACTTCCAGCATAGTTTCATCAGATACTGGTGTTATTTTAGCTTTTTTCTTTTGAACTTTTTTATTTTCTTTTCTTCCTGCACCTTTCAACATTCTGTCTATATATACAGCAGTATAGCTTTCTTCTACATCAGATATTTCTTCTGGAGTTCCACAAGCCACTACAGTTCCACCTCTATCTCCACCGTCAGGACCTATATCTATTATATGGTCTGCTGTTTTGATAACATCTAGATTATGTTCTATGATAACTACTGTATTTCCCTTTTCTACCAGTCTATCCAGCACCTCTAAAAGTTTTCTTATATCTTCAAAGTGCAATCCAGTAGTAGGTTCATCTAAAATGTATATTGTTTTACCTTTTGTCATTTTAGAAAGCTCAGTTGCAAGTTTTATTCTCTGTGCCTCTCCTCCTGAAAGAGTAGTTGCAGGTTGACCTAATTTAATATAGTCCAGTCCCACATCTATAAGTACTTTAAGTTTTCTTTCAAGAGATGGTACTGCTTTAAAAAATTCATAAGCTTCTCTTACACTCATATTTAATACATCAGAAATATTTTTTCCTTTATAGTATACATCTAGTGTTTCTTTATTGTATCTTTTACCTTTACACACTTCGCATTCTACATATACATCTGGAAGAAAATTCATTTCTATTTTAATTATTCCTGCTCCTTGACATGCTTCACATCTTCCACCTTTTACATTGAAAGAGAATCTTCCCTTTGTAAATCCATGCAATTTGGCATCTTTTGTTTCAGCAAAAATAGTTCTTATATCATCAAAAAGCTTAGTATAGGTAGCTGGATTAGATCTTGGAGTTCTACCTATTGGACTCTGGTCAATGTTTATGACTTTTTCAAGTTCCTCTATTCCCTTTATTTCTTTATACTCTAAAGGATATAGCTTTCCTTTATTCAATTTATTAAAAAGTGCTGGAAACAGAGTATGATTAATAAGTGTAGATTTTCCACTTCCACTTACACCAGTAACTACTGTCATTACCCCTAAAGGGATTTCAACATCTATATTTTTCAGATTATTTCCCTTTGCTCCTATTATTTTTAAAGATTTTTTCCATTTTCTTCTTTTTTCAGGTATATCTATTTTTAATTCTCCTTTTAGATATTTTCCTGTAATAGATTCCTTGTTTTCCATCACTTCTTTAGGACTTCCATAGGCAACTATTTCTCCACCAAAATCTCCAGCTCCTGGTCCTAAATCCAGTATCTCGTCAGCTTGAAGCATAGTATCTTCATCATGTTCTACAACTATCAAAGTATTTCCCAAATCTTTAAGCCTTCCTAAAGTAGCAAGAAGTTTGTCATTATCTTTTTGATGAAGTCCAATACTTGGTTCATCTAATACATAAAGCACTCCTGTAAGTCCTGACCCTATCTGAGTTGCAAGTCTTATTCTTTGAGCTTCCCCTCCTGAAAGGGTTTTTGTTTCACGAGCAAGATTTAAATAATCAAGTCCTACATTTATCATAAATGTAAGTCTTTCTCTTATTTCTTTCAAGATTTCTTTAGCTATCATCTCTTGTTTATTAGTAAGTTTCAAATCAAGAAAAAATTTAAGTGAATCTTTTATACTCAATTCACATATCTCCATGATATTTTTATCCCCAACAGTTACAGAAAGAACTTCTGGTTTTAACCTTTTTCCATTACAGACTTTACATATTCTTTCAACCATATATTTATTTTCTATTTCTTCCTTCATTGCATCAGAAAATGTTTCATGATATCTTCTTTCAAGATTTTTCACTGCTCCCTCATATTGCTTATATCCATGGAATTGAAAATCATCACCTTCATAATCAAATTTAAACTTGACATCACTTCCATGAAATATTATATTCATATCTCTTTCTGAAAGATCTTTTATAGGCTTATTAATATCTATTTTCAAATGTTTTGCCATTGCTTTAAATATCTCCCAGCTGTATCCTTTTCTAGCCATGGCACCTGGTATATACATACCACCTTCTACAATGGATAATTCATCATTATCTATCAATTTATTTTCATCAACTTCCAGATTTTTTCCAATCCCTTTACACTCAGGGCAAGCTCCAAATGGTGCATTGAAAGAAAATAGTCTTGGATTAAGATCAGGTATGCTCACTTCATCATGTTCTGGGCAGGCAAAATTTTCACTATATGCAAAATCCTGATTATTTACATTTAAAATAACTTTCCCATTTGAAAGTTCTGTAGCTGCTTCAACAGATTGTGTCAATCTGCTTTGAAATTCTTTATCATTTTTTTTCAATACAAGTCTGTCTATTACCACTTCAATATTATGTTTAAGATTTTTATCTAAAACTATATCATCTTCAAGATAGAGAATAGTGCCATTTACTCTTGCTCTTACATATCCTTTTTTCAAAAGATTAAGAAAAAGATTTTTATGTGTTCCTTTTTTATCTTTTACAACTGGAGCTAAAACTATTATTTTATCTCCCTCTTGAAATCTTTCTATTGCTCCTTCTGTTATCTCTTCTGTACTTTGTTTTTCAACTTTTCTTCCACAGATAGGACAATGAGCTGTTCCTATATGTGCAAAAAGAAGTCTCATATAGTCATATACTTCTGTAATTGTTCCTACAGTAGAACGAGGGTTTCTGTTAGTTGTTTTTTGTTCAATAGATATAGCAGGGGCTAATCCCTCTATACTGTCCACTTCAGGTTTATTCATCTGCCCAATAAATTGTCTTGCATAAGCAGAAAGACTTTCTACATATCTTCTCTGACCTTCAGAATAAATAGTATCGAAAGCAAGTGAAGATTTTCCACTTCCACTTACACCAGTGATAACTACAAATTTATTCTTTGGAATCTCAATATCTATATTCTTTAGATTATGTTCTCTTGCACCTTTTATTACAATCTTGTCTAACATATACACCTCTTAATTTAAAAGCATTATCAATTTATATTCATTACAAATATTATAACCCATTTTTTTACTTTTTTAAACTATTAATTTTCTAAAACATACAGGGTTACAAAACCAATTCAAACATCGTTTTATCTATATTCACATATAAGTATATCACTATTTTAAATAAAAAACAAGCTGGGAGAAGTCATTTTCTTTTCACCCAGCTTTGATATATTTATACTTATGGCGGTAGCGTGTAGGAATCGAACCTACCAATGACTTTTCAGCCACCACGACAGTTTTGAAGACTGCTGAAAACACCAGTTTTCCTCCGCCACCATTTATCAATTATTAATCTAATTTTTCTATATGTTTTTTTAATCCTTTTTTTATTACACTATATCTTTCTAATTCTATTCCATTAGATTTCAGTAATTCTTCTACTTTATTTTTATTTTCAAATTCCATTCTTATTGAAAGACCACATGTTGCTTTTACTTCAGAAGGAAGTGGAATTATTCTGCATTCTATTCCATTTTCTTTGAGTAATTTCTCACTCTTGATTATAAGATGCGTAGAATCAGCAGCAAGCAAAAGAAATTTTTCTTCTTTCATCATGGCTTTATTACCCTTCTTGCATTCATTTGTTTATTCACTATGTTATACATATTAGTTATACTACCAATTTTTATGTCATCTGTCAACCCATAAAAATTAACACATGTTCCACAGCAGAGTATTTCTACTCCTCTTTCTTCAAGATTTTTTAAATCATTTAGACTTTCAGAATTTTCTACAGCAAGTTTTACTCCTTCATTATAGAAAATTATAGTCTTAGGAAGAACTTCTACTTCTGTAAGAGTGTATATAAACCCTTTCATAAGTATTCTTCCAAGTTCAGGATCTCCTTTTCCCATATATACAGAATCTATTACAACAACTGTATTATCTTCATCTTCAAACTCTTCAATTTCTTCTTTTGTTTTATTAATAATAATCTTAAATATTTCTCCTGTTTCAGCGATACTATAATCATATCCCATTTCTTTTGACATCTTTTGAAGATTCTCAAGAGATATTTTATTATCAACTAATACTTCTACCTCTCCTTCTTCTATATCTTTCAAAGCATTCTTTGTCATTATAATAGGAATTGGACAAGTTTGTCCTACTGCATTTACTTTTATCATTATATTACCTCCTGCTTTGTTCATTTTAAAATTCTGTATTCATCAATTCTTTTGGTTACTCCATTTTCATCTAGTTTTTCCAATATTAAGAGAATTGATTTTCTGCTGACTCCAAATAATTCTCTAGCTTCTCCTAAGGTTATTTTCCTATTTTTTTCAAGATACTCTCTTAATTTTTTTTCGCTTTCCATAAAAAATCCTTTAAGCATAAAATTTCCCTCTTTTAGTTCTACAAGGAAAGAATTATTCACCATATATGAATGGACTGCTGAAAAAAAATCTTTATCTTTAAATAGATTTGATATATCCTCTATTTTTTGTGGAGTAAATCCACCTTTTTTGTATATTGAAAATATCTCATCTTTCCTTTTTTTCTGTTCTTTATTTAATTTTATTTTGAAATCTTTTTTAAAAACATATTCTTCATGCATTTCAATAATATTTTTTTTTCTAAAATACTCTAGAATTATATTATACACCTTTATTGAATAATTTTCAAAAAATCTATTTTTCAATTCTGATCTTTTTATCCCAATAGCCAATGAATATTTTTGATGATATTGTTCTAGATATTCTAAAATCTGATTCTTTAAATTTTCTAATTTATCTGTATTTATATAGATATCATCAAATATTTTCTCTATATTTTGAGAATTTTCTATTTCTGTTTCTGATATTTTTTCTCCTAAAAAAAGCTCTATATTTTCTTTAGTCATGAATATATCATCACTATTTAATACTATACTCTCTATTTTTTTATATTTATTTTTAGAAGAAAGAATTTCCAATTTTTCTAAATATTTTAAATCTTTTCTTTTGGCTCTCTCTTTAGGAATATTTATTATTTCTATTCCTCCAATAGTTGCTATTGGTGAAAAGCTCCTCACTATTCCTATATCTCCCACAGAAAAAGCTGACTCCTTCTCAAATTCTATTTGTACAAATTTTTTATCTCCAGAAAATATTTCATCTTCAAGGAATATTTTTACTCTTCCTATAAGTTCTTCTGTTCCTATGTTTATTCTTATTCTTTGGTTGTTTTTTACATTACTACTTCTTTTTAAAAGTGTAAAAATACAATCTACTCTATTTGATACAATAAGAGAATTTTTTTTAGCTATGATATTTCCTCTTTTTATTTCTTTAGAATCTATATTTATATTTAAAGCACATCTATTTCCAGCTTCCAAGATTTCTAATTTATTTCCATGATTTTCTATTCCCTTTATTTTTACTTCTTTCATTTGAGGATAAACTGTTACAATATCTCCTACAGAAATTCTACTATTCTTGGAAGTACCTGTAACCACTGTTCCAAATCCTTTTACTGAGAATACTCTATCAATATCCAGTCTAAAATCTTTGTTTTCAGCTCTATCTTCTTCTATTTTTAATATCTCTTTTTCAAGCACTTCTTTTAATTTCTCAAAACTTTTAGAATCTTTTTCAGATATTTCTAATATTGGACTATTTTCTAAATAAGAATTTTTAAAAAGCTCTTTTACATTTTTCTTAAGCTCAAGCACTTTATTCTCATCTACTAAATCTCTTTTAGTGAGAAGTATTATTCCCCTTTTAACACCTAATATATTTATAATATCAGCATGTTCCAAAGTTTGAGGTTTTATCCCATCATCACAGGCTATGACAAAAAGAATTATATCTATTCCTGTAACTCCTGCTGCCATATTCTTTATAAATTTTTCATGTCCAGGAACGTCTACTATTCCAACTTTTCTTCCATTACTCAAAGTAAAAAAAGTAAAACCTAAATCAATTGTCATTCCTCTTGCTTTCTCTTCTGGAAGGGTGTCAGTATCCTGCCCTGTCAACCCTTTTACAACTGTTGTCTTTCCATGATCAATATGACCAGCTGTTCCTATTATTACATTTCTCATAGAAATATCCTTTCAGCAGCTCCTAATATTTCTTCAAAATCTTTTTCTTTCAATGTCTTGGCATCAATGATAAAACGGTCACTTTTTATTCTTCCTATTACAGGAATATCATTTCCTCTGAATTTTTTTTCAAGTAAAACAGCATCTCCATTAAAACAAACAGCATAGCTTTCTACTGTTTCTTCTGGCATAGATCCTCCACCTATTTTAGCTTCTGTTTCAATTACATTATTCTCTATATTTTTTTCTGTCAGCATAAATGATAATTTTTCTGCTCTTTCCAATACTTTTTCTTTTTTCTCAGTTATCATATTTAAAACTGGAATTTCTTTTACTGCTTCTCTTTCATCTTTATAATATTGAAAAATATTCTCCAATATAGAAATAGTTATTTTATTTACACGAAAAGCTCTCAAATATTGATTCTTTTTCAATCTTTCTATTAATGGCTTTTTCCCTAAAATGATTCCACATTGAGGTCCACCTAAAAGTTTATCTCCACTTACAGTAACTATATCCATTCCTGATTCAATACTTTCTTGAATAGTTGGCTCTTTAGAAAGTCCATATTTTGAAAAGTCTACCAATACCCCACTCCCAAGGTCTTCCATTGTCAATAATCCATGTTTTTTTCCTAGTTCTGCTATATCTTTTTTATCTGTTCCTTCTGTAAAACCAGTTATTTTGAAATTAGATGTATGAACTTTTAATAAAACAGCTGTTTCTTCATCTATATTATTTTCATAATCAAAAATATGTGTTTTATTTGTTGTCCCTACTTCTTTTAATGCTGTCCCAGCTAATTTCATTATTTCAGGTATTCTAAAAGATCCTCCAATTTCAACTAATTCTCCTCTTGATACAATTGTATTCTTTCCATTAGCAAATTCATTTAGACATAAAATAACAGCTGCAGCATTATTATTTACTATTAATGCTCCCTCTGCTCCAGTTATCTCACATATAAGTTTTTCTATATGTGAATATCTACTCCCTCTGCTCCCAGTTTCTAAATCATATTCAAGATTACTATAATTTAAAAGTATTTCTCCCAAATCTTCAGTTATTTTTTCATTTAAAATAGAACGTCCTAAGTTAGTATGAATTATAGTTCCAGTTCCATTTATAACTCTTCTTAAATTCAATTTATTTTTTATTCCTGATATTTCTTTTATTTTCAAAATTATTTCATCTTCTGAAAAATTTTCTATTTCATTATTTTTTATCTTGTTTCTAAAAAATTCTATTCCATCTTTCACTGCCTGATAATAATTGTGATAACTCAATTTTTTGCTTATCTCTTCCAATTTTTCATTTTTCATAAGAATATCTACTTTAGGAAGCTTTTGAAACAGATTTTTCTCCATACTTTCTACCTCACAATAATAAATTTGTCCTTTTTGTCTGTAACACTTCCAACTATATGGGCTTCTATATCTTTAGAATTAAATTCTTCCATCAATTCTTTGATATATTCTTTTTTTACTGAAAATAGCAATCCTCCAGAAGTTTGCGGGTCATAAAGTATTTCCTGCATCCACAGAGGAATATTTTGAAAATCTACATGTTTTTGTACATAATTTCTATTTTTCTGTCCACCACTTGTTATAAGAAAATCTTGTGCATATCCTTTTGCTTCTTTTATAAAAGGAATGAATTCTGCTTCAAAAATCAAAGTTTTTTCGGAGTTTTCAGCCATTTCAAAAGAATGACCTAAAAATCCAAATCCAGTTATATCTGTGCAAGCAGTAATAGGATATTTTACAATAATTTCCCCTACATATTTATTTAAAGTAGTCATGTTTTTTATAGATTCTTTTAAAGCTTCCTCGCTTGCCATTCCTACTTTTGATGCTGTTGTAACTATCCCAGTCCCTAAAGATTTAGTACATACAAGAATATCTCCAGTTTCACACCCATGATTTTTTAATATTTTATCTGGATGAGCAATTCCTGTAACTGACAGTCCATATTTTATTTCAGGGTCATGTATTGAATGTCCTCCACTTAGGACAGCTCCTGCTTCTGCAACTTTTTCAGCTCCACCTCTCAATATTTCTCCAAGGATATTTATATCCATTTTTTCAGGAAAACACACTATATTCATTGCTGTTTTAGGAATTCCTCCCATGGCATATACATCACTCAATGAATTAGCTGCTGCTATTTGACCAAATATATATGGATCATCTACCATAGGAGTAAAAAAATCCAAAGTTTGTATCATAGCTATCTCATCAGTAAGCTTATATACTGCTGCATCATCTGATTTATCAAACCCTACTATTAAATTTTTATCTTCCACACTCGGAAGTTTTGAAAGTACATCACTCAAGACCTCTGGCCCTATTTTGCTGGCTCAACCACCTATAGAGCATCTATCTAGATGCAGTTTTTTCATTTTCAGCCTCCTATTTACAAATTATATTTATTAAAACTTAAAGCATTTTTACTATATTTACCAAAATTCTTACTAAAAATTCTCTTTTATGCTTATCTTCTTCATTATATATAATATCAGCCATTTCTTTTATATCTTCTTTTATTTCCTCTTTTGTTGCAGAATCATAAGCATCACTTATCTCACCTCTGAAATCCTGCATAAAATAATCAAAAATATTTCCAGCTACTAATCTTCTTTTAGAAGACCTTTTAAAACTCTCATAAGCTTCAAGTATCCACTCAAGCCTTTCGCTCATTTTTTCCTCCTTTATCATAGCACCTGTCAAATTATCCGATTCAGAAACAATTATTTTCTCTTTGTTTAATTCTTTTAAAATAGTTATTAAAATAATGGTTCCTGCTATTATAACATCAGCCCTCTTTGGTTCAAGTCCGATTATTTCTTTTCTTTCTTCTATACTTTTTGAAATAAATAATTCTAAATTTTCTTCTAATTCTTTTACAGATATCTCAGACATATGAACTTGCTGACTATCATATATTTTCATTTCTTTTTTTACTGATATTTGTGTTGTAGCCGTTCCAGCCACTCCTACTGCTTTAAACTCTTCATTTTTAATCTTTTTTATTTCTTCAATATTTTTCCTTACCCATTCTTTGCACTTTTCAATATTCTCTTGAGAATAATCATCTTGAGAAAAAAACTTTTCTGTAGCTCTCACTGCACCAATATCTATACTTTTTATAAAATCAATTTCATTATTCTTTCCAAGAGTAAATTCTGTACTTCCTCCACCTATATCTATAACAAGTATTCTATCATTGAATACCAAAGAATTTCCAAGAAAATTTAATTTGGCCTCTTCCTCTCCAGATATACATTTTATTTCAATTCCCAACTCTCTAACTTTTTTCATAAATTTTTCTCTATTTTCTGCATCTCTTGTAGCTGATGTAGCAAAAGCTTTCAATTCTTTTACATTATATTTATCTGCTGTTTCTTTATACTTTTTTAAACATTCAATTGTTCTTTCTATTGCTTCTTCCTTTAAGAAGTGATTTTCATTTACTCCTTCTCCAAGTTTTACAATCTCTACTTCTTTTATCAATTCATTTAAAATATCTATTCCTTTTTCAGTTTTCATAACTTCAGCTATAAATAATCTACATGAATTTGTTCCTATATCTATTATTCCTTTTGTATACCTGCCATTTTTATCAGTCATTTTTCAGCCTCTCAATTTTATAATATTTTAAAGATATTAATTACTTCTTCATATTATAGATTATACTCAAATTTTCTTTTTTATTCAACAGCTAGATAAAATTTCTAAACTTTGACATAAATAAAATAATATGTTATTTTAGAACCAGATAGTGATATAATATAATAAATTAAAATCAAAAAAGAAAAAGGAGTGAATAAAGTGAAAACTTTAAAAACTTTTATACTAATGGCTGTTATGACATTTATTCTTATGCTCATAGGAAATGCTGTAGCTGGGAGAGAAGGACTCATCTTTGCTTTAATAATGGCAGGAGTAATGAATTTCATCTCATACTGGTTTAGTGATAAAATAGTTCTGTCTATGTATGGAGCACAGCCTGTAGATGAAAACAGTCGTTTATATCAATTGGTAAAAAAACTAGCTATAGAAGCTGATATACCTATGCCTAAGGTGTATATATTAAATGAAGCACAACCTAATGCTTTTGCTACTGGAAGAAATCCAAGCCATGCTGCTGTTGCAGTGACAAGAGGACTTATGGATATAGTTGATGAAGATGAACTTTCTGGTGTCATTGGACACGAGCTTGGGCATGTACATAATAGAGATATCTTAATTGGAACTGTTGCAGCTACTATGGCAGGAGCTATTACTTTCCTTGCCAACATGGCAAAATGGGCTGCAATATTTGGTGGAAGAAGCAGTAGAAATGATGATAGAGATGGAGGTAATCCTTTAGCTTTGATTGCAGTAGCCATTTTTGCTCCCATTGCTGCTATGCTTGTACAAATGGCTATATCTAGAACCAGAGAATATAAAGCTGATGAATTTGGAGCAAAAGTCAGTGGAAATCCTCTGTATCTTGCTAGAGCATTAAGAAAACTGGAAGATTATAGCAGAAGAATTCCTATGAAAAATGCTGCTCCGTCTACAGAGAATATGTTTATTGTAAGTCCATTAACTGGAAGTAAAATGGCTTCTCTTTTCAGTACACATCCATCTACAGAGGATAGAATAAGAAGACTTCAAGAAATGGTTTATTAATAATAAAATAAAAACAACTTAAATATTTCAGGAGGAAAAATGAAAAAAATCTTAGCTATACTTGCAGTTTTTTCTTTAACTGCTTCAATTACACTATCAAAAGAGATAATCCCAGAATATTATGTAATGGAAAAGCTTCTTATTCCAATTAGTGCTTCTCCGGTTTTTTCATATATTGGTGATAAAAAAATTGATGATTTCAAAGAAATAAAAGCTATTCAAGTAGATGATAAAGTTCTTCAGGGAATTGGTACACATGAAAATCCATTCTATATGAAAGATTCAGATGGAAAAACTGTTACTGTAAGAGTTGGAGATTATGTTATCTCTCCAATGACACTTTCTACTATTTACGCAATAAAGAAAGATGATTTTGAATTAAATTACAGAGATTTAAATGCACCTGATGTTTCTCTTGTAACTGCTGATGTAACTACTGTTGGTGAAAAAATCAGAACTGACGAAATAGATGAAGCAAATAACAAAATAGAAGCATCTGAAGAATAATACACAAGTTTTTTGACAGGAAAGAGGGGAATATAATTTATGAATATAAAGAGAAAATTAATTTACTTTTTAAAAGAAGTAGCCAGACAGGGAAAAATATCCAATATAATTTCAGGTATTCAAAGAGCATTAGAAAATTACAAAAGAGCCAACTCTGCCCTCTGGGTTACATCTCTTTGTTTTTATACCCTTCTTTCTCTTGTTCCTATATTTGCAATTTTATTTAGCTTAGGAAGCTGGCTGGGAGTAGCAGAAAGTATTATTATTCATTTGAGCAAATACTCCCCTTTGAACGAAGAGATGATTACTTTTCTTGTACAATTTTCTGAAAATCTTTTAGAAAATGCTAGAAGTGGAGTTTTAGCTGGAATAGGTTTTTTGTCATTGGGTTGGACTTTAATCACTATGTTTTCTATTGTTGAAAAATCATTTAATGATATTTGGCAGGTAGAGAAATCAAGAATGATTTTAAGAAAAATAACTGATTATATAGCTTTTTTTCTATTGTTTCCATTACTTATACTTACTATAAATGGTGGTATGGTTATAATAGGAAAAAAACTGGAAGGTATTTATGATATTTCTCCATATACTTTGCAGATAATACCATCTTTCAGTATATTTTTATTTTTTACAGCACTATATATGCTCATACCTAATACAAAAGTAAAGCTGATTCCTGCTTTTTTCTCAGCTATTTTTACATCTGTACTTTTTTCAGGGCTTCAATATTTTTTCATACACCTACAGGTTATGATTATCACTTACAATAAAATATATGGAAGTTTTTCTGTTATCTTCATTTTCTTTTTCTGGCTGAAAATAATGTGGTTCTTTATCATTCTAGGAGCTCATTTATCATACTTTTTACAGAATAAAGATTTGAAATCTCATTCTAATAATGTAAATGGGATAAGCTTTAAATCTAAAGAGTATACTGGAATGATAATAATACGAGAACTTATAAGAAGATATTTAAACAATCTTTCTCCAGTTACAGTAAAAGAACTTGCTGAAAGAAGTAATATTTCTTATGATGTTATCTTACATATTCTTAATATATTTGAAGAAAACGGATTAGTAGCAAAAGTTATCAATGTAAAAAATGATAATGAAGAAGGATTTACTATACTTCAAAATATAGACCAAATAAATTTCAAAAAAATATTTAATATCTTAGAAAATTCTGGTGAGGATATTAAATTGCAGGTTAATGATGATAACAGAGCTTTTTATAGAATAATCAAAAATAAAGACTTTGATTTTTTAATTAAAGATCTTTTGGAAAATAATAAATAATTTAAGAAAGAGGAAAACCAATTTTAAGCAGCTTTCCTCTTTTTTATTTAAAATATATCTTTATTTTTACAGTTATCTATCATTTCACTTGTATCTTCTTTTTCAATAGAAATTATATCAATTTCAGAATTTTTCTGTTTTTTAACTACAAATTTATCATAGAGAAATAAACATACAAAAGATACTCCTAATGCTATAAAACTTGAAGCAATACTCTGATTTTCAGAAAATCCCAGTTTGCTTGCTATGAAATAACCCAGTATCATTGCTACAGCAGGAAATACATATGCAATAGACGCTGCTTTTATAACTTTTCCAGCAGATATTTCAAATGTAACTGTATCTCCTATCTCAGCTTTTCTATCTGTTGTAAATTCAAAATCTTTTCCATATTTACTATCTCCACTACACCCACTACAATGTGAACATGATGTATCTTTATATAATTTTACTACTATTTTATCTCCATTTATTTCTTTAATTATACCTTTGTTTAACATATGTACCACCTTTCTATTTTGTCTTCCTCTATTACAAATTATAACACAAAAAAAAACTTTAAAAAAGCTAAAGGTATATTTCTTGAAAACTATTTTTCTCTATGATACAATATAGAATAGTTTAATAGTAAATTCAGGACGAGGTATGGTATGAAAAAAATATTGAAATTTCTACACTTGAAATATTTATATCTTTATTTTATTATTTATTTCATATCAAGTTATTTCTTTAATGGTAAATTAAAAAGTACTGGTATATATTTATTTTTAGAAAATTACCTTGGAATTATAATTTTTCCAGCTTTATTTATGTTGATAATTTCGCCACTTTTTTTCTTCATTAAAGATAGAAAGAAAAAAATGGTATTTAATGTAAAATTACATGCTTTTTTTATTTTATTAATAAGCTGCCTCTATCTTTTTATAGTATGTAAATTAAACCTTCCTTTTACAAAGGAGTTGGCAGATGACAGTATTATAGAAAATTTTTTAGGTCTTTCCATATATAAATATAAAATAGGGTTTATAGCTACTTATTTATTCTATCTTATTCTAAAAAATATTATGTTCTGCTATATTTATGTTGGACTTGGTTTTTTAATATTTTCTACTTTCTTTCTTATAACTGCAAAATTTATTAAAACAACAATATGTAGAATTTATCATGAACATAAAGAAAAGAAAAGAATACAAAAAGAAGAGCAACTCCTAAGAGAGCAGATAGCTATAAAGGAAGCTCTAGAAAAAAGAGAAGCTGATAAAAAATTAAAAATGGAACTAGAAAAAGAAATAAGAATAAAAGAAAGAGTTGAAGAAGTTATTTTAAATAAAGAATTAGTTTTGGAAAGTTACTCTATTGATGAAAATAAGAATAATGATATAATAAATAATATAAAAGAATCTGATACACAAGAAGATGATGATGAAGAATTTTTGAAAATAATTGATCCTGATTTTTTTAGTAGACAAAAAAATGAAAAAACTAAAAAAGAAGCAGTGAAACAAGAATTGGAAGAAGAAAAAGAAGAAGAGAAAATAGAAAATCCTGCTTCTGACATGGCATATGAAAGTACTATAGATTTTCCATTATTTACTATAGCAGATTCTCCTGTCAAAGAGGAAAAAATCAAAGAACCTGCTGACAATACAGAAACTGTAATAGAAAAAACTCTTGAAAAATCAGAAAAAAAAGAAAGAAAACTTTTAACAATAAGAACACCTGGAGGAAAAAAAGATGATTCTAGCTTCTAAATCTCCAAGAAGAAAGGAGATACTTGAAGACACTGGATTTAAAATACAAATTAAAAGTGCCCAGATAGAAGAAATAAGTAATAAAATTTTAATTACTGATAAGATTATGGATATAGCAAGAAAAAAAACTATGGCAGTTGCTAAGCACTATCCCAATGAATTTGTTGTGGGAGCAGATACTATAGTTGAAATAGATGGCAAAATAATAGGAAAGCCAATTAACGAAGATGATGCCTTTAATACATTAAAAATGCTATCTGGCAGAAAACATAATGTTATCACAGCATATAGTCTAATTAACTTATCTAAAAAAATAGATATTACAGATTATGATATTACTAAAGTTTCTTTTAGGGAATTATCTGATAATATGATAAAATGGTATATATCTACTAATGAACCTATGGACAAGGCAGGTTCCTATGGAATACAAGGAAAAGGAGCAGTATTTGTCAATGGCATAGATGGAGATTTTTTCAGTGTAATGGGATTTCCTATTGGTAAATTTGTTGAAAAAATTTCTCATTTAGGTATAGAACTAAAAGATATAGAAAAAATATAATAAAAAACATAAATACATTTAGAGGTGAAGAATGAAGAGATATTTTAACAAATTTTTAGGTTTTTTTTCTGAAGATTTAGGAATTGACTTAGGAACATCTAATACATTAATATGTGTAAAAGATAAGGGAATTATTTTAAATGAACCTTCTGTAGTTGCTATAAATACAAGAACAAAAGATATATTTGAAGTTGGTGAAAGAGCCAAACTTATGATAGGCAGAACTCCAAATAATCTTGATACAATAAGACCTTTAAAAAATGGAGTTATCGCTGATTATGAAATAACAGAAAAAATGCTTAGTTCTTTTTATAAAAGAGTAAGCCATAATAGATTTTTTTCAAGCCCAAGAGTTATTATCTGTGTTCCTGCTGGAGTTACTCAAGTTGAAAAAAGAGCTGTTATAGAAGTAACCAGAGAAGCTGGAGCCAGAGAGGCATATCTTGTAGAAGAACCTATGGCTGCTGCTATAGGTATAGGACTAAATATTTTTGAGCCTGAAGGAAATATGATTGTTGATATTGGTGGAGGTACATCTGAATTAGCTGTCATTTCTTTAGGAGGAGTTGTTAAAACTTCATCTTTCAGGGTAGCAGGAGATAGATTTGATACTACAATAATAGAATATATTAGACAAAAGCATAATCTTTTAATTGGAGAAAAAACTGCTGAAGATATCAAAAAGCAAATAGGTGCTGTTGTTGAACTTGAAGAAGATATTTCTATTGATATCAGTGGTAGAAATGCCCTTAACGGACTTCCTAAAGATATAAAAATATATTCTTCTGAAATAGTAGAAGCATTGAGTGAATTATTACAACAGATAATAGAAGAAATAAAAGTCATTCTTGAGAAAACTCCTCCTGAATTATCTTCAGATATAAAAAGAAGGGGAATCTATATCACTGGTGGTGGAGCACTTCTTAGAGGTATAGATAAAAAGATTTCTGAAAGTCTTAATCTGAATGTAACTATTTCTGAAGATCCATTAAATGCAGTTATAAATGGTATTCAAATACTTTTAAAGAATTTCCATATTTATAATAAAGTTTTAATTTCTCCAGAAACTGACTATTGATTTTAGAGAAAGAAGGGGTTATATGAAAAGATTTTTTTTAATTTTTCTTATGATACATACCTTTTCATATAGTAACTATCTCATTAGTAATAGTGAGATAGTTCTTTTTTATGATAAAAATTTTAACAGTGTCCACTTCATAAAAGGAGATGTTTTTAATCCTATTGATATCTCTAAGATAGAAGGAAAAATAATTATTGATGGAAAAGAAATAATATCTATCAATCGTTTTTTTAATAGAACTGAAATGGTTCCTGGAACTAATATTTTAAAACTTTACTATTCTATTAATGGACAAGATATAGATGTAACTATTATACCATCTATGCTGGAAAGAGAAAAGCTATACATAATAGTAGATTTGAAAAATTTAAAAACTAATAAAAGAATAGATTTTGCATTTCATATATTTCCTCAACAGGATAATGGAAATATAGAATTTATAAGAGCTTCAAATTCTTTTGTTTATGGAAATCATATATTTTTCAAATCTGAAAATTATGGAGGTCAGGTATTTATTGGAAGAGATAATGTAATTGAAAATTTTGTTTTGGAAGAAGTTACTACTAAAACTAAAAAATATCAAGATGATAACTTATATTACCTCATAAGTAATATAAATAAAAATGAACCTATTCTTTTTACATTCAAATTTTTTGATAATTTTAAAAATAATAATCTTGTAAAAAGTAATGATATCATATCTGAAGAATTTAATTACTGGTTAGGACTTAAATCTGAACAAAGAAATTTCAAAAATCAAGAAAGTGTTATTACTCAATTAAGAATGTTGGATATCATAACTTCAAGAGCTGTTATTCCAGATTCTATCTCTTATAATAACAGTAAAGAAAATCTTACCAACAAAATGAAGCTTTATTATATATCCAGCTTATTTAAAAATGATTTTGATGCAAGAAAAATGTTTGTTGATATCAATATAAGAAAAACTGAAACTGAAAGTGCTGCTTACTACACTTATCTTTTCAGATATTTAAATGATCAAAATAAAATGTTTGACAGCAATTTTTTTAACTGGAAAATTAAGCCTGAAGTTCTTTCTATGGTTGACTCCATTGAAAATAATGGAGAAATATTTGATGGAAGAGATAATATTTATAATTACTATACTCAATATAAACTTTTAGAAACAATATCACAATTAAATGAATTTAATGATGATATAAATTGGATTAAAGAGAGAAAAAATCTTCTTCACCAATTTATAATAAAAAATTATACTCTAAAAGATGGAATAAAGACTAGAAGAACTAGTGAAAAAAGTAATTATAAAAATATAGCTTACTTAGATATACTTCCAAAAGATAATCAAAAAAAAATACTGTTATCTGATTATGAAAAATATTACAATAAAAATTCTGGTGTTCTTACTATTAGAAATGAAGATGTTATAGATATGGAATATAACTTAAATTTTATTATAAAGTTGTATGAAAATGGATTTAAAGAAATGGCTGACAATCTTCTTTCTAATCTTGAAATAATAATAGAAAAAAATAATTCATATATAGTTCCTAAAATTTACTTAAATAAAAGTAACTCTGCTGGAATATATGGAGAACTTCTTTATCTATATTTAACAGCTGTCCAATATAGGGAGAATAATAATGAGCATACAAAATAAAATAGAAGCTATTCTTCTCTTAGGAGGAGATGAGGTAAAAATAAAAGATCTCTCTAAATTTTTTTCTCTTTCTATTGAAGAAATTATGAGAGTATTAGAAGAATTGAAATTAGAACGAAAAAATAGTGGCATCAATATTGAATTTAGTGGTGAATTTGTATACTTAGTAACCAATCCTCTATATGGGGAATTTATAAATCAATATTTTGAACATGAAGCAAAACCTAAAAGACTTTCAGGTGCTGCTCTTGAAACTCTTTCAATAATAGCCTATAGGCAACCTATTACTAAAAGTGAAGTAGAATCTATAAGAGGAGTTTCAGTAGATAGAATAATTCAAAACCTTGAAGAAAAAAAATTTGTCCGAGTTTGTGGAAAAAAAGAAGGTATTGGAAGAGCCAATTTATATGAAATAACAGATAAGTTTTTAGGATATATCGGAATAAGTTCCATAGATGAACTTCCTAATTACTTAGAAGTAAAAGGGAGAACAGAAGATGGAGGAAATGAGGATAAATAAATATCTAGCTTCTCTTGGAATCGCTTCAAGAAGAGAAGTGGATAAAATGATAGAAGAGGGAAGTATAAAAATAAATGGAGAAAAGGCTACTCCAGGTATTAAAGTTAGTGACAAAGATGAAATTTATATAAGAGGAAAAAAAATAGAAAAGCATACTGAAAAAAAAGTTTATTATATCCTTAATAAACCTCTGGAAGTACTAAGCTCATCAAAAGATGATAGAGGAAGAAAAACTGTAGTTGATCTTATCAACTGCAAAGAAAGAATATTTCCTATTGGAAGATTAGACTATAATACTTCTGGTCTTATCATACTCACTAATGATGGGGAACTTTTTAATAGAATAATTCACCCAAAAGCTGAAATATTCAAAGAATATTATGTTAAAGTTTTGGGAGAAATAAAAGAAAACAATGTTGAGCTTCTTAAAAATGGAGTTGAATTAGATGATGGAATTACTCTTCCTGCCAATGTTAGAATTTTAAGAAGAGAAAAAGGAAAAACTGAACTTTTAGTTGCTATAAGAGAGGGAAGGAATCGGCAGGTAAGAAGAATGATGGACAAAATAAATCATCCTGTAATAACCCTAAGAAGAGAAAAAATAGGTAATCTTTCTCTTGGTAATTTAAAATTAGGAGAATACAGAGAACTTACAAACGACGAAATAAATTATTTATATTCATTATAAAATTTAAATTTTGAGGAGGAAAATATGGCTTTGACTAGAGAAGAAGTTTTAAATGTAGCTAAACTTGCTAGACTTAAATTCACCCCTGAAGAGATAGAAAAATTTCAGGTAGAGCTGAATGACATACTAGGATATATTGATATGCTAGATGAAATAAATACAGATGAGGTAAAACCTCTTATACAGGTCAACAACACAGTAAATAATTTAAGAGAAGATGAAGTAAGAGAATCATTATCAGTGGAAAAAGCTCTTTCTAATGCTCCAGATTCTGGAGATGGAGCTGTAATAGTTCCAAAAGTTGTTGGTGAATAATAAAATATATAAGGAGGATTTTCTAAATGGAAAATTTTTATAAGTTATCTGCTGTTGAGATAAAAGAAAAAATCTCAAAAGGTGAGATAAAATCTGAAGATGTTGTAAGAGAAATCTTTGAAAGAATAGAAAAAATTGATGGAAATATAGGAAGCTTTGTTCATCTTAGAAAAGAAAAAGCTTTAGAGGAAGCCAGAAAAATTGATGAAAAAGTAAAAAATGGTGAAAAACTTGGTGCTTTAGCTGGAATACCTGTTTCTATAAAAGATAATATGGTTTCTGAAGGAGATATAAGCACTTCTTGTTCTAAAATACTTGAAGGATATACTGGAATATATGATGCCACTGCTGTAAAAAAATTAAAAGAAGCAGATGCAATCATTATTGGTATAACTAATATGGATGAATTTGCTATGGGAAGTACTACAAAAACTTCTTGTTATAAAAAAACAAAAAATCCTTGGGATACTGAAAGAGTCCCTGGTGGAAGCAGTGGAGGAGCTGCAGCTTCAATAGCTGCTCAAGAAGCTTTCATTTCTCTTGGATCAGATACTGGTGGAAGTATCAGACAACCTGCTTCTTTTTGTGGAGTAGTTGGAATGAAACCTACTTATGGAAGAGTTTCAAGATATGGACTTATGGCATTCGCTTCATCACTGGATCAAATAGGACCTATAGCTAAAAATGTAGCTGATATAGCCCTTTGTATGAATGTCATTGCTGGTGAAGATGATTATGATGCTACTGTATCTAAAAAAGAAGTTCCTGATTATACAAAATTTTTAGGAAAAGATATCAAAGGAATGAAAATAGGTGTTCCTAAAGAATATTTTATTGATGGAATAAAAGAAGATGTGAGAAAAATAGTAAATGAAGCTCTAGAAAAATTCAGAGAACTTGGTGCTGAAATAATCGAAATATCTCTTCCTCACACTAAATATGCTGTTCCTACTTACTATGTACTTGCTCCAGCTGAAGCAAGTTCGAATCTTGCAAGATTTGATGGAGTGAGATATGGATATAGAAGCAAAGATATTAAAAATATAGATGATTTATATATTAATTCAAGAACAGAAGGTTTTGGAGATGAAGTTAAAAGAAGAATAATGATAGGAACTTATGTATTAAGTGCTGGTTTCTATGATGCTTACTTCAAAAAAGCTCAAAAAGTAAGAAAACTAATTAAAGATGACTTTGATAAAGCTTTTGAAAATGTAGATATTATATTCACTCCAGTATCTCCAAGTACAGCTTTTAAATTAGATGATGTAAAAACTCCTATTGAATTATATCTTGAAGATATATTTACAATTTCTGCAAACTTAGCAGGTATTCCTGGTATTTCTATACCAGCTGGACTTGCTGATGGACTGCCTGTTGGTATACAGCTTCTTGGAAAACCTTTCTGTGAAGGAGAACTTATACAAGCTGGAGATGCATTTGAAAAAATTAGAGGAGAATGGAAACTTCCTGTACTAGACTAGGAAGCTTCTATTTAGAAGGAGAGATAAATATGTTGAGAGAATGGGAATCAGTAATAGGATTGGAGGTTCACCTTCAATTAAAAACTGGAACAAAAGTTTGGTGTGGTTGTAGTGCTGACTATGATAATGCTGACTCTAATACACATACTTGTCCTATCTGTTTAGGACACCCTGGAGCTCTTCCTAAACTTAATAAAAAAGTTGTGGAATATGCTGTAAAAGCTGGACTTGCACTTAATTGTAAAATAAATAATGAGAGTGGCTTTGATAGAAAAAATTATTTTTATCCTGATACACCTAAAAACTATCAAATAACTCAATTTGATAAATCATATGCTGAAAAAGGTTCATTAGAATTCAAACTTAATTCTGGAAGAATGGTAAAAGTTGGTATTACTAAAATTCAAATAGAAGAAGATGCTGCAAAATCTATTCATGCTGAGCATGAATCTCTTATTAACTTCAACAGAGCTTCTATACCATTGATAGAGATAATTTCTGAGCCTGACATGAGAACTTCAGAAGAAGCTTATGAATATCTTAATACTTTAAAAAGTATCATTAAATACACTGGTATCAGTGATGTATCTATGGAACTTGGTTCTTTAAGATGTGATGCTAATATTTCTGTTATGGAAAAAGGATCAAAAGTATTTGGAACTAGAGTAGAGGTTAAAAACCTTAACTCATTTAAAGCTGTTGCCAGAGCAATAGATTATGAAATAGGCAGACAAATAGAAACAATTGAAAATGGTGGAAAAATAGATCAAGAAACTAGATTATGGGACGAAGAAGCTCAAACTACAAGAATAATGAGAAGTAAAGAGGAGGCTATGGATTATAGATATTTCCCAGAGCCAGACCTTTTAAAACTTGTTATTACAGATGAGGAAATAGAAAATATTAAAAAAATAATGCCAGAATCTAAAGCTGATAAACTAACAAGATTTATTTCTGATTATGCTATTCCTGAATATGATGCCAATATTCTTTGTGAAGATATTGAATTAGCTGATTATTTTGAAGCAGTAGTAAAAACTTCTAATAACCCTAAGTTAAGTTCTAACTGGATTATGACTGAAGTTATGAGAAACCTAAAAGAAAAAAATATAACAATTGATATGTTTACTATATCTCCAGAACATTTAGGAGAGATAATTGTTCTTATAGAAAAAAATGTTATATCTACAAAAATAGCTAAAGAACTTTTTGAAATAAAACTTACTGATGACAGAGCTCCTGAAGTTATAGTAAAAGAAAAAGGAATGGTTCAGGTAGCTGATACTGGTGCTATTGAAGCTATGATAGATGAAGTTATCAATGCTAATCCTAAAATGGTAGAAGATTATAAAAATTCTGATGAGGGAAGAAAACCAAGAGTTATAAAAGGACTTATTGGACAAGTAATGAAACTTTCTAAAGGAAAAGCTAACCCTAATATGGTTACAGAATTAATGACTAAAAAATTAAGCTAAATTTAAATTGAGAAAGTGATTAAATAAGTCACTTTCTTTTTATTTAAAAAAGGATTCCTTAAATTTAAATAGAATAAAATATATATAGAAATTAAAAGAGTTTGTAATTATATTATGGAGGTGTTTTAAAAATGTCTATTAGAGGTACAGAAACTGAAAAAAATCTATTAAAATCTTTTGCTGGAGAATCTCAAGCTAGAATGAGATATACTTATTTTGCTGAAAAAGCAAGAGAAGAAGGATATGAACAAATTGCTAATATTTTTATAGAAACTGCTGAAAATGAAAAAGAACACGCAAGAAGATTCTTTAGCTTCCTTGAAGGAGGAGAAGGTCTTGAAATACAGGCTGCTTATCCTGCTGGATATGTTGGAACTACTTTGGAAAACTTAAAAATGGCTGCTGCTGGAGAGCATGAAGAACATTCAGAGCTTTATCCACACTTTGCAGAAGTTGCTGAAAAAGAAGGATTCAAGGTTATAGCTGGAGTATTTAGACTTATTTCTAAAGTTGAAATTGAACATGAAAAAAGATATTTAAAACTTTTGGAAAATGTGGAAACTGACCATGTATTTAAAAAAGATGGAACTAACAGATGGAAATGTATTTTATGTGGGTATGTACATGAAGGACCTGAAGCTCCTGCTAAATGCCCAGTTTGCTTAAATCCAAAAGCATTCTTTGAAATAAAAGAAACTAACTATTAATATAAAAAAAGACCAAAGGAAATTTAATTCCTTTGGTCTTTTCATTTTTTTATTCAATTTTATTTTATTAGATTTTGA
>ERZ860059.379-NODE-379-length-30386-cov-2.537470_pt1 | contig 30386 bp, 45 predicted proteins | sample MGYA00510113_ERZ860059 | MGnify/ENA primary metagenome ERZ860059 (study PRJEB30046, sample SAMN00715190) | human gut metagenome | study: EMG produced TPA metagenomics assembly of the A metagenome-wide association study of gut microbiota in type 2...
TACAAAAACTTTTTATGAAAAAATGAAAAAAGGTATATTTAATAATTTGGAGATGGAAATTTTAATTAAAGAATTAGATATAAAAAATCCATTAGAAATTTTTTTTGTTGATTTAGTTTCTTGATAGGAAACAAAACTAATTAAAAGTGAGGTGATTAAATGGAAAATAGAGGGCATAAAATTAAAATTTACAAATCTAATGGAAAAATTGAAAGAGTTGAATTTGATGATAAACCCATAGTAGGACTTAAAGATTTAAAAATAAATATCCACTATGGGTTAAAAGAAAATGTTTGTGAATCAATAGTTTTTGAAGTTGGAAATCTCCAATCACTTGAAATAGTTGGAGATTAAAATTAATTTACAAGGAGATAAAGATAATGAAAGAACTAATAATTCTAATTTTTTTAATGATTAGTAGTCTTATATCTTTAATTGTTATTCTTGTTTTATTGAGGGAATGTAAAAAAGTTTCAAAACTTAAAACTGGTTATTATTTCAAACATACTTTTAATCTTGGGATAAAAAGGAATAATAAAACCAAGAATTCCACAGATTTCTGCAAAGAATGTAATAAAGCTTCTAAATGTAGAATTAATAGAAAAAGGGAAGGCAAAAAATAGGTATCTTACTAACATTGAGAAAAAATTGCTGATATAGAAAATTGGGATTAATTTAATAAACTCTCTTTTTAATTCTTGTTTAAATTTTCCTATAGCAACAACTGTATCATTATGAATTGCATAACAATAATTTGTAAATTCAGATCTTATGAAAGAATCTTGATTACAAAAATGCGGAAGGTTTTTTAAGAGCATATCAATTAACCAATCATTAGAATAATTTGAAATTGTCTTTGTATTAACAAGTGTATGGTATTTATTTAAATTTTGAGATAAAAAATAAATTTCTTCTTCAGCTTTAGTAGATATTCCATCTTTTAAATTTTCATGTAAAGCTGATATTTTATTGGCATATTCTGTCAAAAAAGTTATGTTGAAAAATAGTTCTAACAAATGAAAAATTTGGCAGAAGAGTCCTAATATACAAAAAATAATAAAATAAAACATAGTTCCTCCCATTAGTTAATAAGTTAAGTGACATTAATATTTTAACTTTTTGGAGTGATAAGGTCAAATAAAAATAAGGAGGAAATCAAGTGACATTAAAAGAGAAAATGTTTGAATATTTAAGAGAAAATCCAAAAGCATCATATAAGGAACTAGAGGAAAATGCTGGTATTCCTTATGATGTAGCCAAAACTTATATGTGTAGAGCTAAGCAGAAAGGAGAAATAAAAGAACTGGAAGATGGAGGATACGAAGTTATAAAAGAACTACCAGTAGAAAAGAGCTCATATAAAAAAGAAATTGTAATGGAAATGATTGAAATCTACAGAGAAGATTTTAAAAATGCTATTCCTATGTAAAAGTGGAACTGGAATTGTAATAGACATCATAAATCTTCAAGAAAGCATATTTGATTCAAAAGCAGATAATTAAATATGAAAAAGGAGGCAAACATGGGCAGAGGTAAAAGTGTAGCAAAGAAAAGAGCAAAGAAGATAAGAGAGAAAAACCAAGCTAATTTATTGAGAATGAAAGAATTAGGTACTCAGTTAAAAGAAAAGGAATCACTTGAAAAATTGATGGCAAAGAAAAAAGCACCAAGACAAAACATAGCTTAGGAGGTGAAAAATGATAAAAGTCGGAGACAGTGAAGAAAAATTAACAATGAAACCAGAAGAAGCTAGAAAATGGTTAGGGAGAGGAACAGACTTTATAAGAGAACTCCTCATAAGTGGTGTTGAATGGGGAGAGGCTGTTAGGATGCCATCAGGACAATGGAATTTTATAATTTATACAGCAAGATTATTTACTGTTTTAGGTATTCCTCACACTGTAGCAATTAAAAAAGCACCTGAAGAGCTGGCAGGATCAACAAGTGCAAATAACTAATTACCTATTTGAATTATAGCACAGGAGGTGCTTAAATGACAATTAAAAAATTTATTAGAAGAAATATAAAATTAATGTACATACTAGGTGTTGTAGCAACATTAGTTGGAATAAAGACAGCCTTTGATATGAGAGGATATTTTGTATTAGGTGGAGAAATACTTATTCCACTTATACCAGTAATGTTGCATATGTGGGTGAAGATATATGAAGAATAAGTCAATAATGAGAGAGGCAACAAAGATGTTTATGATTAAAAGATTGTTAGGTAGAGGACTTGGATTTGAAGAAGTAGAAAAAGAATTGAATATAAAAAATCTTTTTGAGTATATGCAATATAAAGCATCAGAATTTTCTAAGTTTAAATTTAAAAGCAGATATAAGGAGGCTGAAAATGAGTATGAAAATATCTGAACTTCAAAAAATGTGTAAGTACATATTAGAAAATTATGGTGATGGAGAAGTAGGGAGTCTATACATAGGAAAAAAAGGAGACAAATTCTATGATCCTATCAATGACTGTAATTTTTCTCCAGAGGATGAAACCTTTACTTTAATAGCTGACAAGAGATTAAAAGATAGGAGGATAGGTTATAAATGCTTGATTGGGATGAAGAGCCCTATGATGATGAAAGTAAAGATAATCCAAAAAAAGATGAATTTATAGAAGAATTATTTAAATCAATAAAACAATAGAGGAGAGAATATGGAAATAGTGGATATTACTCGACCTAGTCACTCTGATGGCAGAATAATTGTTGAGGTTAAATATAACAGTGGAAAACATGGATGCATACAGATAAAAAATGGAGAAATAATAGATTTTCCATTTGGTGATAAAGTAAAAAAAGCAATTGTATCTTTATTGAAAAAAGATAGCTATGCATGGCTTAAATTAAAATATTATGAAATATCTAAAAAAAGAAAAATTAATGACGATATTGATTTTCTATTTGAGACATTTACAGATGATATGGAAGTACTTAAAGATATACAGAAAGAAATAAAAAAAGTTTATCTATAGGGAAAACTTATGAGTATATATAAAAAATAGCAGAAGCTAGAACAAAATCACTTTAAAGCTTTTAAAGAAGAAAATTATGGAGGAAACAATGGCTAAAAAATATGTATGGCTAAAATTAAAAGAAGATTTTTTTCAGCAACGTACTATAAAAAAATTGAGGAAAATAGCTGGTGGAGATACATACACTATTATATATTTAAAATTGCAGCTCCTATCTTTGACAGATGAAGGAAAGTTGTTTTATGAAGGCATAGAAGATACATTTGCTGAAGAAATGGCTTTAGCAATAGATGAAGAAATTGAGAATGTGAAGATAACACTTATGTTTTTAGAAAAAAATGGACTTTTAGAAAGAGTAGATGCTGATGAATATACTTTACTAGAAGTTATAAATTCTATTGGAAGTGAAAGTGCTGTAGCAGAGAGAGTTAGAAAGCATAGAGAAAAACAAAAAGTGTTACAATGTAACACTGATGTAACAGAAAGTAACTTGCTTGAAACAAAAGGTAACACAGAGAAAGAGAAAGAGGAAGATAAAGAGATAGATAAAGATATATATATCAAAAAATCTGTTGCTCATAATGAGCAATCAATAAATCTAAAAAATAATATTGCTAAATTAATTTCTATAGCAGCTTTAGCTACTGGTTTAGATAAATCAATTGTGATGAATATTATAAAACCTGCTAATTTTAGAGAAATAGAGTTTGATTTATTATTTAGAAAAATATCAGAAAGTGATTTTCTACAAGGAAAACTAGATGACAGAAAGCCAATAATTGCTCACTTTACTGAAAGAAATATGCTGAATAAAGTCTTTGCAGATAGATATAAAAATAAATCTCCTACAATTCCAGAAAAAGATATAACTTATGATGATCCTGAATATCCTGATGAGCTTAAAAAAATAATGGAGGGAGTATCATGAAAACTTGTGAGTATTGTGGCAAACCTTATAAACTGAATAAGAATCTTCCAGAATCTCTTCCAGAGAGCTTAAAAAAATTGATGGAATATATTCCTGATTGTGATTGTTCTATAAAAATTACTAAGGAAAAAGAGGAGCAGAATGAAAGATTAAAGCTTGCTGAAAAAATAAAGAAATTTAAAGATATTTCAGTAATTGATAAAAAATTTATAAATTCCACTTTTTCAGCTGCTGAAAAACTACCACATATCAATACAGCCAAGAGGTATGCTGAAAAGCTTTTAAGTAAAAATGGAAATGTGGGAATTGCTTTCTATGGGGAATCAGGAACAGGAAAAACATATGCTACTGCTTGTATTGCAAATTACTTAATGGAGCATGGAAAAACTGTTATAGCTTTAAATTTAGGGTTATACCTCAATAAACTAAGACTTGAGTGGTCGGAAGCAGAAACAGATATTCTTAACAAAGTCCAGAAATGTGATCTTTTAATACTTGATGATTTAGGAGTTGAAAAATTAAAGGAATGGGGAACAGAAAAATTATATACTCTGATTGATGCGAGATACAGAGTTGAAAAACCATTAATTATATCAACTAACCTAAACTTTTTAAGTGAGGAAGCTATGAAAAAATTTTTTGATAAAGATTTTTGTGGAAGAATTTATGATAGGTTGAAAACAATGTGTTATCCAATAAAGGTTACTGGAAAAAGTAAAAGAGAAACAGCAGAAAAGAGTTTTATTGAATTTTTAACTTAGGAGGATAGATGATAAAAATAATGCATGGAAATTCTTTGGAAGTATTAAAAACTTTAGAAGATGAAAGTATAGATTGTGTTGTAACATCTCCTCCGTACTGGCAAATTAGGGACTACGGAGTTTCCGGCCAGATAGGACTTGAAAGTGATGTAAATGAATTTCTTGATAAGCTTATAAATGTTTTTAATGAAATCTATAGAGTACTAAAGAAAACAGGGACTTTATTTGTAAACATGGGGGATACTTACAGCAATGTAAATGCTAAATTAGCAGGAGGAACAAATAATAAAAGACATGGTAAAGACAATGGATATAAAACAGTTCCGAGAAAGAGAAAAACCAATATAAAAAGAAAATCCAAAATGATGATTCCTGAAAGATTAGCTATTATGATGGTTGATAGGGGCTGCCCAGAAGGTGGAATAGTTCTAGATCCTTTTCTTGGTAGTGGAACTACTTTAAAAGTAGCAAAAAGTTTAAATATGCATGGAATAGGAATTGAACTAAAAAAAGAATATATTGATATAGCAGTTGGCCGGATAGGTGAAGATTTATTTACAAAAATAAAAATTATATAAAAAAGAATACAAATAAAGATAATTAGTACATTGGTAATTGAATAATTTGAGGAGGAATAACTTTCATAGTTATTATTTTGTGATATAATAAAGAAAATAATACTTGTGGAGGATTGATTTATGAAAAAAATTGTATTAATATTAGCTGTGTTTTTATTAACATTGACAGGATGTGTAAAAGAAAGAGTTGAAGATATATCAAAATTAGAATTAAGAGATAAAAAAGTTTATGTAATTGGGGAAACTAAACCATATACAGGAACATTTATAGGAAAGGATGAAAATGGTAATTTACAAATAGAAGGAATGGTTAAAAACGGAAAATTGAATGGAATTGTGAAGATTTATTATGAAAATGGTCAGCTATGTCAAGAATTAAAATATGAAAATGGGATACAGATAACTTCAACACATGAGAGAGAAAGGGTAGAAAATGTAACAAGAATGAATACAATAGATGGAAAATATTATGTGGGTACTGAACATATACCATATACAGGGAAACTTGTAATGGAATTTACAGGTGATGCATCATTAGCTGAATGGGATATAAAGGATGGTTTAATGGAAGGAATGGAAAGAGTTTATTATAAAAGCGGACAATTATGGAGTGAGTTAACTTATAAAAAAGGTGAGGCATATGGTACTAAAAGAACTTATTATGAAGATGGAAAACTTCTTAAAACAACTGAATATAAAAATGGGAAATTGAATGGACTTGACAAAACTTATCATAAAAATGGGAAATTAAGAACTGTAGTAAGATATAAAAATGATGTAGAAGTAGTTCCAAAAAAATATTTTAATGAGAATGGAAAGAAAATATCTTATGAAGAATTTTTAAAATTAAAAGCGAAAGAGAAAAAAGCAAAAGAAGAAAAAGCAAAAGAAGAAAAAGCAAAAGAGGAAAAAGTAAAAGAGGAAAAAGTAAAAGAGGAAAAAGTAAAAGAAAAAGTTATGTCAAGAATAGAAGATATGTCAAAAATGGAAATAAATTATGGAACAATTTATGTGGAAGGTGAAGATAAGCCTTATACTGGAATATTTGTAGAAAAATATAGTAATGGCAATTTGGAAGAAATTTTAGAAATTGAAAATGGGATAATACATGGAGAAAATAAAAGATATTATCCAAGTGGACAATTACTTTATAGAGTAATGCTTAAAAATGGAAAAGAAGAAGGAGAGTCCAAGTCATATTATGAAAGTGGAAAGTTATGGTCTAAATGTTTTTATAAGGATGGAAAAGCAGAAGGTTTTCAAAGAAAATATCATGAAAACGGACAATTATGGAGTGAAATAGAGTATAAAGATGATAAAAGAATAGGAGAAATGAAATGGTATGATAAGAATGGAAATCCTAAATCTTCTTTAAACGAGTCTTTGAGTGATTGATATTGAATATTATATTATTTACCCCTCAGGTTATTCAGTTGAGGGGTTTTTTAATGGCAAAATGAGGTGAAACAAAATGACAAAAAAGGAATATCTTAGACAAGGATTTAAGTTAAAAAGAGAGATAGAACATGATAAAAAAATATTGGAAGAACTTAAAAGCAATCTTGATGGACTTCAAGCCTTACAGAATTCTGAAAAGGTTCAAGGTGGACCTGTTAAAGATGATAGTGGTATAGTTAACAGAATGAACAAAGTAATAGAGCTGGAAAATAAAATAAAAAATAAATTATATAAACTTAATGATTTTCAAGAAAAATTACTTTCAGAATTAGAAGGACTAGAGAATTTAGATGAGAAAATTTTAATGGAAAGTAAATATATTCTTAATCTTTCATGGGACCAAATAGCTGATAAAATACATTATTCTCTTAGTCATACTTACAGAATTCATGGTAGAGCATTAGAAAATTTTAAATTTTATAAAAATGATAGTGAATGATAGTGTCAAGGTGTGCTATTATATAAAATATAGAATTGGGTCAAGGGAGAAAAAATGGAATATTTAAAAAGTATATCAAATGAAACATTTTGGGCTGCTGTTGGAGTAATAATAGGAACAATATTTGGAGGAATAGGGACTTTTATTGTCACATGTCTTACTATAAAAAGTAATGAAAAGATAAATTATACTTCATTTATAACGAAAGAAAGGTTAAAATGGTTAGAAACTATTCGTGAAGAGTTTACTGAACTTTATTCTTTAATAGAAGGGACATATGAATTAAGAGATTATTCTTTGAATCTTTCTGGTCTTGATGGAAAAGATAAAAAGAAAATATCTAAAATAATTCAAAAATTAATACTTTTATTAAATCCTAAAATTGAAGATGAAAAAAATAAAAATGAAAAATCAATAATAAATAATTTAAAAGAATTAAGAGGGAAGATATTTTCTTTTGATGATCGCCAAGACAAATCAGACACATCAAGTGAAATAAAAAAAATATTAGATGAGACAAGAGATTTGATTGCAAAACTATTAAAAGAGAATTGGGAAATATCAAAAAAAGAGGTAAAAGATCAAGATTTCAAACTTAAAATACGTGACTTCTTGAAAAAATAAAAAAAGGAAAAAAAGATAGAATTTGAGAATCATTAATTTGGTTCTCTTTTTTATTTACTGGAGGATTGATGTTATACAAAATATGTGGCAGCTGTGGAAATAAAATAAAACATGACGAGATTTGTCCTTGTAGAAAGAAGAGGGGGAGGGAGTATGATAGGGAGAATAGAAATAAAGTAAATGCTAAGTTCTATAATAGCAGAGAGTGGAAGAAGCTAACTAGACTATGTAAGCTTAGAGCAAATGGATTAGATCTATATGAACTTGAGATAAATAAAAGAATAGTTAAAGGTAGTCTAACACATCACATAGAAGAGCTGGAGGATAATAGAGGAAGAGCCTTAGATATTAATAATCTCATATGGGTGGGGGATAGGACACACGCCTTTATACATGCAGAGTATGAAAAGAGTTCAGAAGCTAAAGAGAAGATGCAGGAAATACTATTTAAGATTATAAAAAAATATACCCATGGGGGAGATAAAAAAAGTTTTGGGTAAAGGTTTGTAATACCGCATCCCCCATATTTTCCTAAGAAAATGCCAGAAATGAAATTTCAATAAAACCAAAATAAAAAAAGGAGGTGTTATCATGGCAGGAAGGCCAAGAAAAGTAATTGATATTTCAACAGGAAAAATTGGAAAAGAAGCAATTAAAAATAGAAAAATTCAGGAAGAAAAATTAAAACTTGGAAGAGAGCAATTGAAAGCTCCTGAATGGCTTAGGGATGAAGCTAAAGAAGAATTTAAAAGAGTTGTTGAAGAAGCAGAAAAAATAGATATCCTGGATAATTTGGATCTGGGGATACTTGCAATTTATTGTAATGCATATTCCTGCTATGTTGATGTTTCTAAATTAATTCAGGAAAACGGTTATCTTGGGATGAGAACAACTAAATATGATGACTATGAAACAGTGCATCCTCTTTTAATAGTTCAAGAAAAATATGTAAAACAAATAATGCAGTGTTCTACAAAACTTGGACTAGCTACAACAGACAGACTAAAGTTGATTGTTCCAACAAAAGAAGATCCAAAAGAAAATAAGTTTATAGAATTGATAAGAAATCGAAAACAAGGATAGCTTATGAAACAAGATAGGACAACAGCATATGCAAAGTTGGTAGTTAGTGGTAAAAAAATAGCTGGAAGAAAAGAGCTTTTAGCATGTAAAAGGCATCTTGAGGATTTAAAAAGAAAGAAATTTGAATTTAAATTTGATATTGAAGAGGCAGAATTTGCTATTGATTTTGCAAATACTCTTATTATGAAAGATGGAAAACCTTTAAAAACTAGGGGATTTCAAGATTTTATTATAGGTTCTTTGCATGGATGGAGGAGAAAAAGAACAAAAGAAAGACGTTTCAGGGAAGCATATATTCAAGTAGGTAGAAGAAATGGGAAATCTTTTTTATCTGGAGAACAGGCAACATTCTTTAGCAGTTATTTGGGAATGAAAGACAGAATATTTTGTGCAGCAACAAAGCAAGAACAGGCTAATATAGTGTGGGATGATATTCGTAATTTTATAGAATCAGATATGGATCTGATTGAATTATATAAAGTAAAAGAACATGATAGAACCATAAAAAGTTTAATTACAGATACAGTTATTAAGTCTTTGGGTAGAGATACAAAATCAATGGATGGTTTTGGAAATATTCTAGCTATTTGTGATGAGCTGCATGCACATCCCAATAACCAAATGTATAAACTTTTATTAGATGGACAAGCAGATGTTGATAATGCTTTAACTTTAGCAATTACAACAGCAGGCTTTAACTTAAACAGCTTTTGTTATGAACACTATCAATTTTGTGAGAAAATATTGGAGGGACTTGTGGATAAGGAGTCTCTTTTTATTTTTATTTGCGAAATGGATAAAGATGATGATATTTGGGAACCTAAAAATTGGTTAAAAGCAAATCCTTATTTCCTTTTCAATGAAGATGGGACAATAAATGAAAAGAAACTGGCTAGATATGCAGAGAAAGCAATTGATGCAAAAGAAAAAGGTGGAGAAGATCTTACCAATTTTTTAACAAAACAGTTGAATATGTGGGTTACTGCAAAAGGTGGTCAATACATTGATTTAGCAAAGTTTAAAAGTTGTGAAAGTGAACTTACATTAAAAGACATGAAAGGAAGAAAAGCTTATTTAGGTTTTGACCTTTCCAAAGGTGGGGATTTAACTAGCATAGCTCTTATTTTCCCTATGGAAGAAGAGAAGGTTTATATCTATAGTCACTCTTTCATGCCTGAACTTAGATTGGCAGAACATGAAAAAACAGATGATGTACCTTATAGAATTTGGGTAAGAGAAGGACTTTTAACACTTACCACTGGTGGCTTTGGAGTAAAGACTGACTATAAGTTTATTATTTCACATTTGAAAGAAATTATAGAAAAGTATGAAATTGAAATCCTAGAATGTGGTTATGATGCTCATAATGCAGGGTCTTTTTTAAGTGACTTAGAATTTTTAGATTGTGATTTAACAGAAGTGAAACAATCAGCAAAATCTTTAAATGATGCAACAATTGATTTTGCACTATCTGTGAAAGCAATACAGGTACTTTATGATAAGAGAAATAGTTTATTGAAATGGTCAATTGCAAATGCAACAACAACAAGTAATAGCTTTGGAGAAATTAAGATTGATAAACAAGCACAAAAAAATAGAATTGATCCTGTAGATGCAATTATTGATGCCTGGAAAATTATGTTGCTAAATAAAAAAGAAGATGTTGACATCAATGAATCTGTAGAAGATTGGTTGAAGTTGATGGGATAAGAAATTATAAAGGGGGTGAAATATGGGAATTATAAAAAGATTTTTCAATAAAGCTACAACAAAAACAGAAAGTACAAGAATAACAGGAATGAGTTTTGGAGAATTTTTTGGCTTGAAAACAGGAACAGATTTATCAGAAGTTACTTATTTCACCTGCTTAAAAGTACTTTCAGAGAGCCTTGGAAAGTTATCACTGCATTTAAAAGATAGTGATAATAATAGGATTACTAATCATGATGCATTACAGCGATTAAAAAATGGAGTAAATCCTTTTATGACATCAAGTACATTTAAAACTTTATTAGAATATTGGAGAAACCATTATGGAAATGCTTATGCATATCTTAGTTATGACTTTAATGGGAATTTAATTGGAATATATCCATTGGATCCACAATGTGTAAGAATTTGGATAGATAACACAGGACTTTTTAATGGTACAGAAACACTTTGGTATGAATATAACAAAGAGGGAAAGTCATATTTTTTTAGTAAAGATGAGATTTTACACTTGAAAGGAGGGCTCAGTAAAGATGGAATAGTAGGTATGTCAGTGCGAGAAACACTTGCTACAACACTTCGAGGGGTAAAAGCCAGTCAACAGTACCTAAATAACCTTTATGATAGAGGATTGACTGCCAAAGCAATTTTAAGATATACAGGAGATTTGAATGAGGGACTACGAAAAAAGTTATTAGATAAAATTGAAGATTTTATCAACTCAAAAACTAATCCAACTGGAATTTTACCACTACCTCCTGGAATGGATGTTGTTCCTTTGGACCTTAAACTAACAGATAGCCAATTCTTTGAGTTAAAAAAATTCACAGCCTTACAAGTAGCAGCAGCCTATGGAGTAAAGCCTAATCATTTAAATAATTATGATAAGTCAAGTTATGCAAATTCAGAAATGCAAAACTTGACTTTTTACATTGATACACTTTTATATATTCTGACTTTGTATGAAGAAGAATTCAATTTGAAGTTACTGACAGAAAAAGAAAGAGCACAAGGGATACATTTTGAATTTAATGTTGCAAGTATTTTAAGAGGAGACTTAAAGACACAAGCAGAATGTTTAAATAAATATGTTTCTGGAGGAATTTACACAATAAATGAGGCAAGAAAGCGTGCAGGAATGCCTGAAGTTGAGGGGGGAGATGTGATTATACTAAATGGAAGTTATGTACCTTTAGAAAAGTTAGGAGCAGCATACGAAAAAGGGGGTGAAAAGAGTGAGTAAAAAATGGTTAAAAATCAAGAATCAAGCAGGAATTACAGAAATTTTTATCAATGGAGATATAGAAAATGACGCATACAATGATGGCATCATGGAATGGTTTGGCTTGAAAGATACAAATATATACCCCTTAGAAATAAAAAAAGCTTTAGATGAGGCAGATAATAAAGAAGTTCATGTTCATATTAACAGTTATGGTGGAGAAGTTTTTGCAGGAGTTGCCATTTGCAATATGTTAAAAAATTATAAAGGAAAAACAGTTGCTTATGTTGATGGATTAGCTGCAAGTGCTGCATCAATCATTGCTTTTGGTTGTGATGAAGTTATTATTCCAAATAATGCATACCTTATGATACACAGAGTAAGTTGTAGCATTTTTGGAAATGCTGACGATTTGAGAAGCCAAATTGAAGTTTTAGAAAAACTAGAAGATGGAATTGCAAATACTTATGAAGAAAAAGCAGTTGAAGGAGTAACCAAAGAAGAAATTTTAAATTTGATGAAAGAGGAAACATGGCTTACAGGTAAAGATGCTACAAAATATTTTAATATAACTTTAGAGCAAGGAAGTAACTTTGTAAATTACGTTGGGACAAATCAGAAATTTAAGAATATTCCAAAAGAAATTATAAATAAAACAGTCCATAAAAATGATGAATTAAAAGCAAAAGAAATGGCAAGACTGGAAAATTTAAGTAAAGAAATTGAAATTACATTAGCCTTAGGAGGGATTTAATTATGAAAAAATCGGTAGATTAAGAAAAGAAGCAGATGAAATGAGAAACAAAATTAAAAATTTAAAAGTAGAAAATAAAATTGAAGAAGCACATGGAATGTTGCAAAGTTTAAAAGATATTGAAAACAAAATCAGAGAAGCAGAGTTGGAAGAAAGTTTAAATGCAGGAGGAGAAAAGAAACAAGTGACAAATAAAAAAGAAATGAACATAAATAGAATTTATAATAGAGTATTACTTGGAAAGCCAGTTTCAGAAGAAGAAGTGGCTTTTTTAAATGCCGCAGGAACACCAGGACAAGTAGAAGCTACTGATGGAAAGGGAGGATATTTAGTTCCTACTGAGCAATTTACACAAATTAAAGAATTGAGAAGAACTTTAGTTTCTTTAAAAACTTTGTGTAATATTGTCCCAGTAACATCTTTTAAAGGTACAATGCCTATTGAAAAAGATGGAACAGGAGAATTAATTGCATTTGAGGAATTAAATGAAATAGATCAATCAGATGTTGATTTTTCACAAGTTGCATACAATACAGCAGACTATGGGGATATTATTCCTATATCTAATACTTTGTTAGCAGATGAAAAAGCTAACCTAATATCATACATAGGAAAGAGATTTAATAAAAAAGCTGTTAACACTGAGAATAAAAAGATTATTGATTTATTAAATACTCTAACTGCTACAGCAGTTCCTAACTATAAAGGAATAATTACAGCTTTAAATAAATCTTTAGATCCTGCAATTTCTCAAAATGCAGTAATAATTACAAATCAAACATATTTTGATATTCTGGACCAAATGGAAGATAAACAAGGAAGACCACTTTTAACAGTTAGTTTACAAGATGAAACTAAAAAACTGTTAAAAGGAAGACAAATAATAGTACTTTCAGATGTACTGTTACCAATGAAAACAACAAAAGCTCCTGTATTTGTTGGAGATATGACAGAATTTGCAACATTCTTTGACAGAGAAGGGCTAGAACTTGCAATATCTAGTGAGGCAGGATTCACTAAAAACGCTACTTATATCAGGGCTATTGAAAGATTTGATGTTAAAAAAGTAGATGGAAAAGCAATGGTGTATCTGGAAGTGGAAACAGCAGCTTAGGAGGGTAGCTTATGCTTTTAGAAATAGAAGATGTAAAGAACTATCTCAGGATTGATTATAATGAAGATGATAATTTGCTGCAATCTTTAATGGCTGCAGCAGAAAATTATTTAAATGATGCTATATGTAACCTGAAAGAACATTTGGAAAAAGAAGAATTTAAAGAAAGAGCTAAAATCCTAATGTATGTAATTATCCAGGATTGGTATGATAATCGTGAAGCAGGGGAAACCAAGGACTTTAATTATACAATAAGAAGTATGATGACACAATTGCAAGTAGGTGGCTAAATGAATAATATAACAAAGCGATTAAGACATTCTGTAGAAGTCTGGCATATGATAGATGGTAAAAATGAACTTGGAGAAAATGAAAAAATACCAGAAAAATTTAAAAATGCTTTTAGTGAAATTGTTCCTCAAAATTCTAGTGTGAAACAGGGGCAGGCAGAAACAGAGAGCAACGAACATCAATTTAAATTCACATTTAGAAGAAAATCAGTTCAAGGAATTCAAAAGGACTGGTTTTTTATATTTGAGAAAGAAAAATATGAAGTTGTCTATTTCAATAGAGACTTTAAAGATAATCAATTCATTGAGGTATTTTGTAAAAGAATAGAGGAGTAAAAACTATGGATGGATTTAGCTCAAGGGATTTAGAAAATTTGGAGAGAGAAGTTTTAAGACTTGCAAAAAAGTATCCAAAAGAAACAAAGAAATTTTTACAAAATCAGGGAAATAAGCTAAAAGCAAGAGTAAAAAAGAAAGCAAAATCCAAATTAAAAGAAAAAAGTGGAAACTACCTAAAAGGGTTTAAACGTGGGAAAGTTTATAAATACAATCAAGAAGAGGATACAGTGAGAGTTTATAATAATATGTCACATGCTCATCTAATTGAGCACGGCCATATAATTAAAGACAAGACAGGGAAAGAACATGGGTTTAAAAAAGGATATAGGATTTTAGAGGAAGCAAGAACAGAATTTCAAGATGAATTTGTAAAGAATGCAGATGGATTGATGGATGAAATTATCAAAAATGGAGGTTTCTAATGGTTAAATTAAGCGAGATTTTAAATGCTGTGAATAGTAAACTTGCAGAAACCTTCCCTAAAGTTGAAATAGATAGTAAAGATATAACGGAAAAGTTTAATCGGCCTAGCTTTCGTACAGAGCTAGAAGGGTTAAAAACAAGTGCTTTTATGACAACTTACAAAGAACGAAATTTAACAATCAGAATTTACTATTTCCCTAAAAATATTGGAAAATCAAGAATGGAAAGACTAAAAATGATAGATGATTTAGAAGAAGCTTTTCTTGGTACTCTTTGGATAAATGAAAGTTTTGCTATTCCTGCAGAAGAGATTGAATTTGAGGAAACAGATGGGGTATTAATAGCAAGCATTGATAGTTATACAATGGAAGAGATTGAAAATGACATTACTGAAGATATGATGGAGGAACTAGAATTTAATTATAAAAGTTAGGAGGAAAAAATGGGTAGACCAACTATTGATATTATTTTTAAACAGAAAGCAATTACTGCAGTAAAAAGAAGTCAATTAGGAATTGTGGGATTGATTATAAAAGATCCAACAAAAGCTTGGACAAGAAAAGAATATAAAATTATAACAGATATTAAAGATGAAGATTATGCAGAGGATTTTTTGCAATTGGTAAAAGACTGTTTTCAATTCACTCCAGCTAAAGTGGTTGTATTTAATATAAAAGATGGAACTTTAGCAGATATATTGAAATTGGTAGCTCAAGAGAGAATTAATTGGTTAGGATTAGGATACGATGGAGCAGAAGCTGATACAGCAACACTTGTTTCATGGATAAAATCAATGAGAAAAGCAGGTAAAACTTATAAAGCAGTAGTTCATAAAGCTATAAAACCTGATAATAAAGGGATAGTTAATTTAATGAATGAGAAAGTTACATTTGTTGATAGTCGTGGAGAAGTAGAAGGGTGGCAGTATATCCCATCTATTTTAGGAATGTTGGCAGGACTTCCAATGACAAGATCTGCAACAAGTTTTTTATGTAGTAATTTACAAGAAGTATCAATAATCGATGATATTGACGAGGTTATTGATAAAGGAGGATTTTGCCTATATAAAGATGAGGGAGATATAAGGGTTGCAAGAGCTTGTACATCACTACAGGAAATCACACAGAATGAAACAGAAGACATGAAAGATATTATCATTATTGAGTCTATGGACCTAATGAGAGATGATATATACTCTACATTCAAAGGATGGATAGGGAAATATAAAAATAAATATGATAATCAGGTTTTATTCTTTTCTGCGATTAATGCATATTTTAAAGAATTAGCTCGAGAAGATATCCTGGATAAGGAGTATAACAATTATTCAGAGGTTGATGTTGAAGCTCAAAGGTTAGCATGGTTAGCAGTTGGAAAAACAGAAGTTGAAGATATGGAAGATGAAGAAATTAAAAAACTGACATTTAAGAAAAAAGTATTTATGATGGCACAAATCAAAATATTGAATGCAGTAGAAGACTTTATATTTATCATTGATATGTTTTAGGAGGGTAGATAAATGGCAAAAAAAATGGATAAAAATAAAATATTGCGTGGTTCTTTTGGGGCTGTCTGGCTAAACAATGATGAACTAGGAGCAGCAAAGTCTTTTGAGGCTAAGATAAACTTAGAATATGAAGATATTGATATTGTGGGAGATTTAGGAAAGCATAAAAGATATATGGGCTTTACGGGTGAAGGAACTATGACATTACATAAAATAGATTCTTCTATTGCTGAGCTATTACATGAAGGAATTCAAACTGGAGATCTTCCTGATATAAAGTTAGTTGGAAAATTAGAAGACCCAACAGCATATGGGGCAGAACGTGTAGAATTTACTGGAGTAACAATAAATGAACTAATGGCTTTAAAATGGGCAAATAAGGAAATCAGAGAAGAAGAAGTTCCATTTTCTTTTTCAGGATATAGATTTATTGATATGATTAAATAATTTAGGAGGAAACATAAAATGGCTAAAAATATAACTTTGGAAACATTACTTGCAAGAAAGCAGCAATCAGAAAATGATAAAATGAAAGTATTTCTTTTTAATTCAGAAGTTCTGGGAGGAAATATTGAAATTATAAAACAAAAAGCAAGAGATATTATGAAAATTATGGACAGTTCAGATGAGAGAGGGATGGAGGCTTCAAATGAAATGAATTGTAAAATAATTTTAAAACATTGTCCAATCTTTAGAGAAAAAGAATTACAAACAGCTTATGGAGTAGCAGAACCTCATGAATTGGTGACTAAAGTTTTTGATGAAAATTTGGGAGAGATTGGGAAACTAGCAGAAAAAATACTGGGGATTTATGGGTTAGCAGATGAAAAAAAGAAATCAAATTTAATTGAAGAAGAGGTTGAAGAAATAAAAAACTAATATTGGGGGATGCTGAAATGGCATTCCTCTCTTTTTATACATTAAAAGGATTTAAAATAGATTATTTATTAAATTTAAATATAACTGAAAAGATGTTTATGTTTGCAACAATGGAGCTGGAGATTGAAAGAGTTAATAAAGAAGTAAAATTATAGCTTTATAAAATTGATTTTAAAAAATAAAAAACCTTTTCTTGACAATATAAATTTTATGAAGTATATAAAATACTGGAACAAAAATTTTATATTGGGGGAGGTGAAATAAATGTCATATAGCGATTGGGAACAAATTGATTTTTCAGATTACCACGAACTTTACTATATTGCTTGTACTCGTTATAAAAAGGAATGGAGTGAAGGTATTAAAAAAGAAATAGTAAAAATAGGTGAAAAATGTAAAAAAAGTTTAGGATTAACTTCAAGTCAATCTGTAACACACAAAGAACTTTACAAGTATATTGATGAAAATGATTTATTAAAAGATTTTCCTGACAGATAAGAGTAATAGAAGCTCTAAAAAAGGCAAAATAAAAATGAGAGAGAGGTTTTAAACCTCTCTTTTTGTATTGCAAAAAGGAGTATGAATGGCTAAAAATATAAATGTTTTATTAAGCTTGAAAGACCAATTCACAAAACCATTACAAAATGCAACTAAAAATACAAAAGAGATGGATAGACATTTACAGAAAGCAAGTAATAAAGTAAAAGCTTTCGGAAATGCAACAAAAGAATCTATGAAGAAAGCAGCAAAATATACAGCAATAGGATTTGGTGCACTAACTGCAGCAGCAGGGTTATTTATAAAGCAATCTATTGATGCAGCAAAAGATAAATTGAAAGTAGATAGATTACTTGAAGAAAATTTGAAGAGAACAAAAAATTTTTCAATAGAAAGAATGTCAGCACTCAAGGATGAAGCAGGAGCATTACAAGATTTGGGAGTAGTTGGAGATGATGTTATACTTGCAGGGGCAGGACAGCTTGCCATGTATAAATTGAATTATGACCAAATTAAAAAAACCATGCCTATTTTGGGTGATATGGTGGCGAAAGAAAAAGGATTTAATGCAACACAAGAAGATAGTATCGCTATGGCAGATGCTATTGGAAAAGCTATGGATGGTAAAACAAAAGGACTATTAAAATATGGAGTTCAATTGACAAAAGCAGAAGAAAAGGTTTTTAAAACAATGAAGGCTGAAAAAAGATTGGATTTTATCACTAAAAAATTAAATACCTCTATAGGAGGAACAAATAAAGCTTTAAGAGAAACTGATGAAGGGAAAATAATTTCAGCACAGGGAGCTTTTGGGGACATGCAGGCAGAAGTAGGAAAGAAACTTATACCTTATTTAGGTAAATTAGCTGTATGGTTTCATTCTAAAATTCCAGGTATACAAGATTTGATATTGGGAACTGCTGATAAAGTAGAACAACTTATTATAAAAATTGATCCATATGTTATGCAAATCAAGCAGTTGTTTGGTAGCTTATGGGATAAAGGAAAACCTGCACTTGAAGAATTTAAAAATATATTATTGGAAGGAGCAGGACAGGCCATAGATATTGCACAAAGCATTATTGATAATTGGGATAGGATAAGTCCAATAGTTTACACAGTAGTTGGGGCACTGGCTGCATATAAAACTGTCATGTTTATTTCATCTACTTACACTTTGGCTATGGTTGGAGCCATGAAATTGAAAACTATATGGGATGGAATACAAGCAGCTAGAACCAAAGGCCTTACAATACAGCAAATAGCTTTGAATGTTGCAATGAGTGCTAATCCAATTGGATTAGTAATTACAGCAGTAGCAGCATTAGTTGGAATTGGGTGGATGTTATATAAAAATTGGGATCTAGTAAAAGCAAAAACTTTGCAGCTTTGGGAAATGCTAGACAATAATCCAATTGGGCGTGTGATTAAATGGTTTATTAAGTTTGGAAATCCTATTGGACAGGCTATTAATTTATTTTTGTGGTTAAAAGAAAATATTTATGATAACTGGGATGTAATAAAAAATAAGTTTATTCCTATTTTAGAAATGATAAAAAATCCAGTAGATACAGCTAAAAATGCTATTGGTGGGCTTATTGATAAACTTAAATTTTGGAATAATACAGAAATAAAAGATAAAACTATTAATATTATAGGGAATAAAACTTCAAACAAGTCTAAAACTAGAACAATTGGAAGAAAAGCACTTGGAACAAGTTATTTTAAAGGTGGGGAAACACAAATAAATGAAGGAGGTAGAACAGAAATGGCTATCTTACCAGCAGGAACAAAAGTAATGAGCCATGAACAAAGTAAAACTATGATTGGAAAATCTAATCAAAAAGTAGAAGTACATGTCCATATTAGTGGAAATTTTATTGGAGAAAGGGAACATATGGAACGATATGCAGAATATACAGGAAGAAAAGTTATAGCAGCAATAGGTAATATGTAAGGAGGTGCAGGGTTTGGATATTATATTTATAGCAGAAAATGAAAATGGACAACAAGAAACAATCACAATCCCTGTAGTTCAGGGAATTGAGCCAATTATTTGTGAAACTACTGATGAAGAGTTCCAAACAATAGATGGATCTGTTTTAAATTTAATAGGAGGGAAAGGATTAAGAAATTTTTCCTTTTCCTCTTTTTTTCCTAGCAAGAAATATAGTTTTGTGAGTTGGGTAAAATACCAAGACATGCAAGAGTATGTTGATTTTTTAGAAAAATATAGAGATTTAAAAATCCCAATCAGGATAATTGTAGTAGATAGATATAAAGTAGTTTTAAATATGCTTTGCAGATATAAGTTTACTTATGCATTAAGAGATAAAGCTGGAGATATTCCATACACACTGGAAATAAAAGAATATGTTTTACCAGTTCAAAGAAGTGATAACAATGTATAAAATTATTGTAAAAGATAAGGATATAACAGCTTACACAGCAAATCTAAATTGGCGTGATAGTGTTGATACATTAGGAGCAGAGTTAAATTTTGATGTGGCAGTAAATAGATATGATGAAAACTTTTCTTTTCTTTGGGATATCACACTTGGGGATAGTGTGCAGCTCATAAATAATAAGGGTGAAAGTCTGCTTCAAGCTATTATTGTATCAGAAAACTTAAACGAAAAAACAACAAACTTTGTGGCATATGATATGGCTTGGTATTTAAATAAGTCTACAGTTATCAGACAATTTAAGAAAATGATAGGAAATGAATGTGTAAAATCTTTATGTGAAGAAATTGGGATTAAAGTTGAAGTTTCTGGGTTAGATACTGGGATAGATAAAATATATAAAGATAAAGCTGTTTCAGAAGTGATTTATGACATTATTAATCAATGTTCACAACACAATTCTAAGAAATTTTTTATTGAAATGGATAAAGGGATATTGAAAGTAGGACCTTTTAAAAAAATAAAAGTAACAGGGCAGTATGAGCTACATAAAAATCACTTTGTTAATGTGGCTGATTTTGTAGGTAATGTTTCTTTAAATAAATCTATTATTGACATGAAAAACTCTGTCCTGGTAATAACAGCAGATAAAGAAGCTGTGAGAACAGTAGGAAAGGAACAGGATCAAGAAAGTATTAAAAAGTATGGAATGTTGCAAGAGGTTGTAATACTCGATGAAAAAGAATATAAAAAAGCAAAACTTGTGGCAAAGAATGAGTTAAAAAAATTAAATAGAATTACTGAAAATTTTTCTATCACTATCTTAGGGGATGATAAAGTGAAAAGTGGTAGAGTAATTGATTTAGAAATACCTTTTTTCAATTTAAAAGGGGAATATTTAATAAAGGAAAGCAATCATACAGTACAAAATGGAATTCACAAATCAGAACTAAAGTTGGAGGTGTATCAGGAATGAGTGATAATCAAAAAGCTTGGGATGTAGCTATGGCAGAGAAATTTAAAGAAAGAGATAACCCAAAGCCTATTGGAGCAGTCTTAGGAAAAATTTTAAGGCCACTTCCCGATATATCAATTGAATTATTAGGTGGTTATGGGATATTAGATGCAGATAAGATTTATCTTTCTAATGCTATTACAAATAGATTAGCGATAGAATGCACAATAAAGGACTTTGAAAGTATGGGGAATAGTATTGAAAACATGAAAAGTTCCTTTATGGAGACTGGAACATGGACCCCATTCAAGCCTATTACTTTACCTTTACCGCCAAATGATAAGACAGAAAGTGTTGATATAAAAATCCCAAAACAAATAAATGAAAAAGAAAATAAAACTAAAGGAAAATTTATACTGCAGACTGTATTTAATTTAATTCCTGGAATGTATGTTTTAGTAATACCTAACTATGAGGAAGATAAATTTTTTGTAGTTGATGTATTTAATTATGCCCCGGAGGTGAGCCTTGAATGGGAATATTACCAGAAATAAATTTTATTGATTATTCAAAACAAGTAGCAGAGATCCAAAAAGAAACAAATGGAAAAACCTTTCTAATTGATTTCAAAAAAGGGAAGATGTTAAGAAAAAATGGAAAACTAATTAAAACAGATGATGAAAGAGCTGTAAGGATGTGGCTAGAAAAAATACTTTTGACAGAGAAATATAAATGGAATATTTACAAAAGTAATGGAATTAATCAATATGGAATGACTTATAAAGCCAATTTACAAGGACAAAGATTTCCAACTCCTGTTTTATATAGCGAATTCATAAGAGAACTGAAAGAAACAATATTAAAAAATAAACAAATTATTGAAATAAAAAACATAGATATACAACTAATAAAACATACATTGGAAACTAAATTTACAGTAGTGTTAAAGGACTTCCAAGAATTTGAGTGGGAGGGTTATTTATGATAATAAAAAAAGAACAAAAAGAGATATTAGATGGGATGCTCAGGAATGTAAATGAGGAATATGATAGAACAGAAGGGGGGCTGTTTTACGACAATTTAGCACCAGTAAGCATAGAGCTAGAAGAACTCTATCAAAAATTAGATTATATCTTTCTCAATTCTTTTGCGGAAACTGCTGAAGGGGAATATTTGGATAATATAGCTAAAGAGGTAGGAGTTTTCAGAAGACAACCTACAAAGAGTAAGGGTTTTGTAACAGTAAAAGGAACAATAGGAACTGTGATTCCGATAGGAACAAAAGTTGCTTCAGATACATATATTTACTTAACTACAGAAGAAAAAGAAATTCCAGAGCAAGGAGAAATATTAGTACCTATTGAAAGTGAAAATGCTGGATCAGAATATAACATACCAGCAGAAACTATAGTAAATTTTCCAGTTACAATTCCAGGATTACAAAGAGTTACAAATAAGCTAGCAACTACAGATGGGTATGATGGAGAGAAAGACAATGAACTGCGAGAAAGGTATTATTTTAAAGTCAGGGAGCCAGTTACATCAGGAAATATTTATCATTATAAAAAATGGTGCTTAGAAGTAGAAGGAGTTGGAGGAGTTAAGGTTTTTCCACTTTGGGCAGGACCAGGAACAGTGAAAGTGGTTATAGTAAATGTAGATATCCAAGCAGCAGATGAGAAATTGCAACAAAGAGTAAGAGACTATTTAGAAGAAGTACGGCCAATTGGGGCAACTGTAACAGTTAAAAGTGCTATAAATAAAGGAATAGCAATTACAGGAATTGTGAAAATTTCTAAAAATGTTGATTTTGAAGAAGTAAAAAAAGATTTTGAGGAAGAGGTTAGAGAATACTTTAAAAAAATTGGGTTTAATCAAAATTATGTTAGTTATGCACAGGTAGGAAACACACTTTTAAATGTGCAGGGAGTAGTAGATTATAGTGATTTACAGCTAAATGGTGGGGTATTAAATATTGATTTACAAGAAGAAGAGATTGCAGATCTTTCATCATTAACTTTACAGAAAGAAGTGGTATAAATGGAAGCTAAAAGACTTATGCAGCATATGCCAAAATATTATAGAACTATAGCAGAAATAATAGTATTGCAAAAAACTATTCAAAGTGAGCTAGAAGTTATTGATTTTACAAGTGAAGATGTGTTAAAACAATTCTTTATTTATACTGCTACCTGGTCATTACCAATATGGGAAAGAATTTTCGGATTACCTGTTGGAGATGAAACTTCCAATATACAAGAACGAAGAGAAAATTTAATTTCTAAACTTAGAAGTTATGGAACAACAACAAAAGAAATGATTGTGAGGGTTGGGAATGCTTTTACAAATGGGGATGTACAAGTTGTGGAACATAATGAAAAATATTTATTTGAAATTATTTTTACAGGTATAATAGGAATTCCTCCCAATATGGATGATTTCAAAGAAACAATAGAGATTATCAAACCAGCTCATTTGACTTATGAGATAAGAATTAGATACAGAACTTGGGGAGAATTATTACCTTACAAATGGGAAGAATTAAAACCATTTACTTGGGATGAAATTTACCAAAAGGCAGAGATAGAATAAAGGGGGCTCTTAAATGGGAATACTAACAAATTTTTTGAAATTGTTAAAACCAGAACCAAATGATTTTGTTGATGTAGTGAAGCATATTTCTGAAAATTATGATAAATTAGATGAAAATGCTAAATCTAACAATGAAACATTAACTAATTTAAGTAATAATAAACTGGATAAAGGCACATATCTAGGAAAAGCAAGTGATTTAAAAACAGAAATAAATAATTTAAATAGCAACAAATACGATAAAACAGGTGGTAAAATAACAGGTACAGTAGAAATAGTTGGGGGAAACAACAACAACACTGCGAGAGTTGATTTTTCAGATGGGGCTGATACTGGTGGATATATTGGGGCTGTGAACGCTCCAACCGGTGGGCAAAAGAAACATATAGGAATTTACAACTTTAAAACACAGGGTTCCATTAGATTATATGAAGATGGAACAACAGCTATAACAGGTAACAACTTGGATACGGAAAACAAAGAAGTAATAAGAGGAATGAATGAAATATATAGCTTAGAAAAGGGAATTGTAGGAGCTGCAACTATAAATTATATTCAAACTCCTGGAGCAAAAATATATAATCAGATTTATTTTGACAATAGTGTTTATCCTCCAACTCCTTATGTGTGTGTAAATCCTAACACAGATATAACTCCAACATCTAATTTTATATTAGCGACAAATGCAAATATAAGTATGAGATCAAAAAGACATACAAAAACACTTTTGTATAATGGTGGTACTATAATACCAAATAATAGCAATGCTCCTGCAGTTTCTATGAGTGAGTATGAATTTTTGCTAGTAAGAATAAGAAAAGGAGAGCAAGATTTATATTCAAAAAACATAATAAGTTTTTCAGCAGGGGACGTTTATATAGAAGGGGTTGTTTTAACAGTAACAGCAGCAGGTCAAGTTATTGTTAAAAATAATGGTTTTACAAGTAGTCTAACTGGACTAGTAGAAGTAATCGCATATTCATTTGGATATTTAATTTAAGGGGGTAAATAGTGAAAATATCTGAAAAAGGGATTGAATTTATTATAAAGGAAGAAGGAGAAATATTAGAAGCATATATATGCCCTGCTGGAGTTTTAACAATAGGAGTAGGACATACAGGAAAAGATGTTAAGTCTGGAATGAAAATAACTAAAGAAAAATCGAGAGAATTTTTAAAAAATGATCTTATAAAGTTTGAAAATTCTGTTAATAGAAGTGTAAAAGTAAGTCTAACACAAAATCAGTTTGATGCACTTGTGAGTTTTGTTTTTAATGTAGGAACTGGAGCATTTGAAACAAGTACTTTATTAAAGAAAATAAATGCCTCTGCTTCTATAGGAGAAATAGAAGAACAGTTTAGAAGATGGAATAGAGGTGGAGGTAAAATACTACCTATTTTAGTTGGAAGAAGAGAAAGAGAAATTAAATTATATAAGGGGGAATATTAAATGTTGCAAAAAACAGTATTAAATATAGTTAGCAATTTTTTACCAGATATTTTAAAAAAATATTTACAGCCAGAACAAGTAGATCAGGTCATGGCAGATGTAGAAAAGCAGAGATTACAAGTATTTTCTTCATTGCTAGAAAAAGGTGGAATTCTCCATCTATTTTATGTCTATAGTATACTTGTTATATTTCGTCACATAATAACTCCTTATCTATCTGCTTTTATGGGGGTTGAAATATATAGTTTACCTATTCCAGGAGAGTTAACTGCTTTGATAGGAAGTTTAGGAGCTGTTATATTAGGTAAGAAACATTTAGATAAGAAAATAGGAAATTAAGGAGAAGGTAAATGGATAAAATAATAGAGTATTTAATGAGTTATGGAAGTTTAGGAATAGTGGCAGCATATTTTTTATATAATGATTATAAAGATAGAGAAAATCACAGACAATTTATGATAGATTTAATGAGAAAAGTTGATAGTCATGGAGAGAGAATATCAGCTTTAGAAGCAGAAAAATAAAAAAATGGAACAGGAAGGGTTATCTCTTCCTGTTTTTTGCTTATTGTGATATAATTTGTTGAAAATAAAAAATGAAAATAAATTAAGTTTTATAAAATGGGAGAGAGATTATGCTTTTTAATTCATTGAAATTTTTGATATTTTTTCCGATTGTCACTTGTCTTTATTTCATTATACCTTTCAAGTATCGGTGGAAATGCCTTCTTATAGCAAGCTACTATTTTTATATGAATTGGAATCCTAAATATGCTTTATTAATGGGATTTTCAACTTTGATAACATATTTAAGTGGAATTCTAATTGAAAGAGAAAATGAAAATAAAGATTTTAGTGAAGAAGAAAAAATTAAAAGAAAAAAAATGTGGGTATTTTTAAGTTTTTTTATTAACTTGTCAATTTTATTCTTTTTTAAATATTTTAATTTTTTTGGAAAAAATATAACAAGGTTATTTTACCTATTCCATATAGGTATGAGGGTTCCAAATTTTGATGTTCTATTACCTGTTGGAATATCTTTTTATACTTTTCAAGCTTTAAGTTATACAATGGATGTTTATAGAAGAGATATTAAAGCCCAAAAACATTTAGGTAAATATGCACTGTTTGTTTCTTTTTTTCCACAATTAGTAGCAGGACCAATAGAAAGATCAGCACATTTACTACCTCAATTTGATGAAGAGTTTAAATTCGACTATACGAGGGTAAAAAATGGACTGCTGTTAATGTTATGGGGTTTGTTCAAAAAAATTGTTATTGCAGACAGGTTGGCAATAGTAGTTAATACAGTTTATAATAATCCTAAAAATTTTAATGGGTTTTCATTAGTTGTGGCAACAATATTTTTTGCATTTCAAATATACTGTGATTTTTCTTCTTATTCTGATATAGCCATAGGAACTGCTAAGGTTATGGGATATGATCTCATGAAAAATTTTAATAGGCCATACTTTTCAAAATCCATAAGTGAATTTTGGAGACGATGGCATATTTCATTAGGAACATGGTTTAAGGATTATCTATATTTTCCATTGGGTGGAAGCAGAGTTACTAAGTGGAAAAAATACAGAAATATAGTGATAGTTTTTTTAACAAGTGGATTATGGCATGGAGCTAGCGGAAACTTTGTAATTTGGGGAGCAATACATGGGATCTATCAGTTAATTGAGTCAGAATTAAAACCAGTGGGAGATTTTATCACAATTAAATTTAAAATCAATAAAAATAGTTTTAGTTATAGATTATTTAAAGTTATAACTACATTTATATTAGTTGATTTTGCTTGGATTTTTTTCAGAGCAAATAATTTTAATGATGCTAAATATATAATAAAAAGTATTGTACAAACATTTAATATTTGGGATTTATTTAATGGAACAGTTTATAAATTAGGACTGGATCAAAAAGAATTTGATTTCTCAATTAAATTGATAATTTTATTAGGAGTAATTAGCTATCTTCAAAGAAAAAGAAACTTAATAGAAAAAATCAATAGCGAAAATTTGATTGCTAGGTGGGGAATATATTTATTAGGAATTTTTTCTATATTAATATTCGGGATATATGGAAGTAAGTATGATGCTTCTCAATTTATATATTTTCAGTTTTAGGAGAGAGAATAATGCAAAAATTGGTAAGAGTTTTAGGATTTATTTTAGTATTTTGTTGTATTTTTTTTGGAGTAACAGAAAAATTATTTAAAAGGAGAATTGATTTAGTGGATTATATTTATAATCATGCTCCTAAAAATAGCATAGATATACTTTTTATAGGAAGTTCACATTCATATTGTGCTTTTAATACTAAATTATTTGATAACAAATTGGAAGTAGATAGCTATAATTTGGGGACGGGCTCACAATCTATACAAGGATCATATTATGCTATAAAAGAAATATTAAAAAAACAAGATATCAAAATTGTAATATTAGAAGGATATTCATTATATATTGAAAAAGAGGGAAAAGAAAAAAGTTATGCTAATACTAAAAATATTTATGATGATATGAAATTTTCTTTAAATAAATTTCAAATGGCAATAGAAAATTTTTCCAAAAGAGATAGATTATTTCAGATGTTTACTACAACAGCTTATCATGAAAGATGGAAGGAAATAGAGTATTTATATTTTAATTTTAATAAAGATATGCCACTTTATAAGGGGTTTTCTGGTTATAAATTTAATTATGTAAGAGCAACTTTAAATTATACATTGTACGAATCAAATTATAATACTAAATTTAGAGAAAATTTTCCTAAAAGAAATATGGAATTATTTGAAAAATTAGCTAAAGAATTAAAAGAAAAAAATATAAAATTAATTTTAGTCTCTGTTCCTGTAGTTCCAAGAGATAATTTTTTAAAATCTAAATATTCAATTGAGACTGATCCTAAAATAAAAGAGATAGCTCAAAAATATGATGTAGATATAATTAATTTCAATGATGGAAAAGATAAATTAGAAAAAATATGTTTTTTAGATGATATGCATTTATCTTTAGCAGGATCCGATTTGATTTCTGAAAAAGTAGCTCAGATAATAAAAGAAAAACATGGAGATTTACTTGAAAAATTAAAAAAAGAAATAAAGGATAAAAGTGTTGAATATTATTTTTATAATAAAAACTCTATTTTAAATGATGGAATTTTTACTCAATATATTATTGACGCAGAAATAGAAAAAGGATTGATAATAAAAGAAGTTAATATGTGGAAAAAGGGTATTAATCTTTTTGATATATATTTAAAGATAGAAACAGAAAATAATCCATATTTTTATATTGAAAATGGAGAAAAAGAAACTCAATTGAAAATTTTTAATAGGGTATTAAAATTCAAAAAAAATATAGTAAAAGATTCAATGTATAAATCTTTAAATTTTCCAAAGTACTATATAAGAAAAATAAATGGAAATTATTATATTTATATAAAAGATTTTAGAATAGATGAGAATAAGCTACCAATTGATAAAAATTTAAAAATGGAATAAAACTAAAAAAGGAGCTTCCTTTTTGGAGGCTCTTTTTTTAGTTGGGAATAGTTTTGTAATCAAATTAATATTTGGTATTTTTTATCACTATACTGATAAAATGGTACACCAATATTCTAAAGAAAAAATATATGTAACAGACGGTTGGTCACGCGTTGGTCACAAATAGCAAAAATAAGATAATATATTTTTCTCAAATAAACAACAAAAGCTCCCTTGAGAGTGAGAGCTTTTGTTCGTAGAAATTAAAATGTAATTTAAGGAAATGTCCTATGACAATATTATTATATCATATATAATTATTCTGTCAACAAATATTTTGAGAAACAAATAAAAAATAAATTTATAGTTGTCATATAATAAATAAAAAGGTATAATTTAATATAGTATTTTGGGAGAGAGGTGCATAAATTATGAATAAAGAGTCTTCTATAGGAATTTTTGATTCTGGAATAGGTGGGTTAACTATATTAAAAAAGATAAGAGAATTACTTCCAAGAGAAAATATAATTTATTATGGTGATTGGAAAAATAATCCATACAGTGAAAAAAGTAAGGAGGATATACAGAATTTAAGCGCCAAGATAATGGATTTTCTTATTAGAAATAATTGTAAAGCTGTTGTTATTGGGTGTAGTATTTTTTCAGCTGCTTCTCTTGATTTTCTTAAATCTCAATATAATATTCCAATAATAGGTATGATAGAAGGAGGAGTAAAGTCAGCTATATTAGAGAGTAAGCAAAAGAAAATAGCAGTTATGGGTTCAGCTTTTACCATAAAATCTAATGTATATGAAGAAAGTATAAAAGAAATAGATCCAGACATAACTGTGTATCAAATTTCTTGTAAAGCCTTATGTGCAATGCTGGAAAAAGGTTGGGAAAATTACCCTGATAGAATGGAAATATTAGAAAGTTATTTATGTCAAATACCAGATACAGCAGATACTTTAATTCTTGGAGGAACACATTATCCTTTTATTTTAAATGATATAAGAAAATTTTTTAGTAAAAAAATAGTAGACTCTTCTGTAGAAAGTGCTATAGAATTATTTAGAGTATTGGGGCAGGAAGATTTATTGAGAGAGGGTTATAAAAAAGGAAGAATAGAATTTTATATTAATGGAGATAAAGAAGTTTTCAAAAATGTAGCTGAGCAACTTTTTGAAAAAGAAGAAATAATAAATATGTTTTCATTATATTAATTAAAAGTTATAAATTTTAAAATAAAGATAGTAGCGCTATCTTTATTTTTTTTATTATATATAAAATATATTGTACAAAGTTTATATGATAGAGTATACTCAATCCTATAATATTAGTTTAGATAGAGGAGCAGAAAACAAGAGTATAACTATATTAGTCTGGCAGACATTTAAAATAGTTAGAAAGGGAATTTTGCCGAAATGGAAGAGAATTAGCCATTCTCTTTTGTTGGGAATATAGAGAATATCTATATTACTGTCATTGATTATCAATGGAGTGCTATCTGTGGGAAAGAGAATTTTTATGATATTATTTATATATAATATCATTTTTATGATTGTATTTATCACAGTTTAGCATTGAACTGTGATTTTTTTATTTTTAAGATAAAAATATAAATTGCGTTAATAAATATATTTTATTTTGTTTATACATATTTTTTACATAAATAATAGTATCTTGTATATATATATACTGTAAATTTTTTTTAGAAGATATATAAGAATGATATTAGGGATATAGAAAACAGATATTTGTTTTTTATTTTAATGTAGAGTATATAAAGAAGTATAAAATATTTTATTAAAAATACAAAAATATTTTAAAATGGGAGGAAGGAAAGATTATGATTAATGGAATTTGGTGTGGAATGATAATTATTGGAGTGATTGTATCTATAT
>ERZ860059.381-NODE-381-length-30126-cov-5.391374_pt1 | contig 30126 bp, 17 predicted proteins | sample MGYA00510113_ERZ860059 | MGnify/ENA primary metagenome ERZ860059 (study PRJEB30046, sample SAMN00715190) | human gut metagenome | study: EMG produced TPA metagenomics assembly of the A metagenome-wide association study of gut microbiota in type 2...
GGAAGAGCAGGCCTTGGATTGGCTGGACCATCCGGTGCCGGAAGAACGGATGCGGCAACGCTTTATGGGAGAGATCAAACCACAGAAAAAAACAATATCTTATCGTCGCGGACTGATAGCGGCGGCCGTGTTGATCCCTTTCCTTTTTCTCAGTTTGTCGCTTTGGTTTCTGGCCGACAGAACCGGTGTATTCTCTGCTACGGAGTATGCTGAACTGAAGGTTCCTTGCGGTGAACAGATGCAGGTTGTTTTGCAGGATGGCACGGTCGTACAGTTGAACTCGGATACTCGTTTGCGATATCCCAAACAATTTGGGCTGTTCAATCGTAGTGTTGAGCTGTGGGGAGAAGGTTATTTTGTGGTAGCCAAAGAAAAGAACCGTCCGTTTATTGTTGATCTGAAGGGAATCGAGGTGAAGGTGACCGGAACCAAATTTAATGTGAAGGCATATCCTGCAGAGCAGAATGTATGGGTGACACTGGAAGAGGGCGGAGTTCTGCTAAAGGATTCGAAGCATAAGGAGTACCCTCTTGTACCCGGTCAAAGTGCGGAATATAATAGAAAGTCCGGACGTTGCCAGATATCCGAACCGGAAGATATGAACCAGATCTCTTCCTGGCGTTCCAATAGCCTGAACTTTTATCTCACTCCGCTGAAAGAGATCATAAAAGTGATGGAACGGCAGTATGATGTTCATTTCATAGTGCGTGATTCTACTTTATTGAATAACAGGTTTACTCTGTCTACCAGCAAAGTGAACGTTGATGATGTATTGCGTGATTTGGAGGCGGTTTCATGGATACGTTTCTCACAAACAGAAGACGGGGTGTTCGAAGTCTTGAAGAAAGAATAGATGGATTTCATCATTCCCATATAGATAGATGCAGACCAGACAAAAGGGACTGCATCTATTTTTTTAGATGTACTCTGAAACAGAAGACTCATACTTTCTTTCGGATGAGGTGTTAGCTTATGTGTACTAAAAAGGTCTTTCAGAATATTTATTTTGAGTATGAACCAGATGTCTGTACATAAAGATATCACAATGATTATGTGTTTATATGAAGTATTTGTTTACTTTGTTGATGGCCTGTCTCCCGTTTTCCTTTACTCATGGGATTAAGAGCCATCCATCTTTTCTAAGTTCGTCCGGACGATGGGTAGTTTGGTCCGAAAAACCTGCTGCATCCTGGCAGGATGCATTCGTTACCGGTAATGGAAGTCATGGAACAATGGTGATGGGACAGCCGGGAGAAGAAAGGATTATCTGTGTCCACGAAGAATTATTTATAAGGGGATGGGACCGCAATAAAGTGGCGGTTCCTTGCACCGCTTCTTTGCTCCCGCAAGTACGAAGTCTGATGGAATCAGGAAAAAGTGATGCCGCGGATGCGTTGATGACGAGCGAAGCGGACCGTCAGTTGGTTGCCATGGGAGCCCGCCAACGTTGGCCTTTGATTCCTCATCCGGCTTTCGACCTGTGTATCCGGCATACGGGTATACCTTTACAAACCGAAAAACAGTATAGAAGGCAGCTCGACCTGGAGACTGGAGAAGTGCTCACTTCCTGGTACGAAAACGGGAAGGTGACGGAATCTGTGTTCTCGTCCAGGGAGCATAATGTGAATGTGGTCCGCTTGAAAGCCGATGAGTGTAATAAGATGAATCTGGTGCTGAGTCTGAAAGAGACTCCTGGACGTGAAGGCATGCACTTTGAACATAACTTGGACAGTGCTTTTTCATCGGTGAAAGCAGAAGCCGTGTCGGGTTGGTTATCCTATCGTGCCGGCTATAAATATGATGCCGGCGGCTATGAAGGGTTAGCCCGTGTGACGGTTAAGGGAGGAAGTATGACGGCTGAAGGAGATTCTCTACGGATAACGGACGCTGAAGAGGTGTTGGTGCTCATTAGGATCACTCCTCTGGAGGAGGCCCGTTTATCCGTGCGTTCGTCCGTACAAAAAGAACTGTCGGGTTTGCCGCTTGATTATGGCAAATTGCTGAAACCTCATAGCCGGATACATGGGGAAATGTTCCGTCGCATGCAGTTGGATCTGGGATGTTCGTCCGACTGGAAGACCGTTCCGACTGAGAAAATGCTTTCGACGATTCACGAATGTGGGGTTACTCCTTTGTTTTTGGAGCAGATTCACGCAATGGGCCGTTATCTCTTGATTTCTTCGTCCGGCAAATATCCGCCTCCCTTACAAGGAATTTGGGGAGGAGGCTGGAAACCCGGATGGATTGGCGGATTTGTCTGGGATTCAAATATTAATCTGGCTATTTCGGCAGCATCTATGGGCAACTTGCACGAATGTGCGGAGTCTTATATTGGATATGTCGAAAATCTATTGCCGGGTTGGAGACTGAATGCGAAAAACTACTTGGGATGCCGGGGCTTTCTTGTAGCCCATTACAATGATCCGGAAAACGGATATCTGACCCATTTCGGAAGATCTTTCCCCTGGATGTTCTGGGCAGGTGGGGCCGGTTGGAATATACGGCCATTCTACGAGTATGCTATGCTGACCGGTAACGAGACCTTCCTAAAAGAACACGTATTCCCCCTCTATCGGGAGATGGCCGGTTTTTATGAAGATTATCTTATTATGGGCTGTGACAGCCTTTATCATATCTGTCCGAGTGTTTCACCGGAAAACGCACCTCCCGGAACTGATACCTGGCTGAGCAAAGATGCTACGATGGATGTTGCCATTGCCAGAGAAGTGTTTGATCTGCTTCTGGAGATGGGGCATAAGTTCCATGTGGATAAGAAAGAACTGGAACGGTGGAGTCACTACCTGCAACACTTGCCGGCTTATCGGATAAATAACGATGGAGCATTGGCCGAATGGATTGATCCCTGTTATCCGGATGTGTATAACCACAGACATCTTTCACACTTATATCCGGTGTTTCCCGGTTCCCGGTTGGGTAAGTCAAAAGGAGATCCCCGTCTTATTAAAGCAGCAGGTATAGCTTTGGACAAACGTTTTGCCTTCGATACCGGTTCGGCCCATGGACTAATCCATGTAGCACTACAGGCTGTACGGCTGGGCGATATAGAGAAAGTGAAGACCAATCTGGATCGCTTTTGCCGCCGCCATTATTTATATGACGGACTGGTTACCTCGCATGATCCCGAACATCAGGTTTACAATCTGGATGCGGTTCTGAGTTTTCCGCGTCTTTTGATGGAAATGCTGGTTTATACGGAAGAGGGGAAAATAGAACTACTGCCGGCTTGGCCCCATGAATATGCCGATGGCTGCATAAAAGGGATACAGGTGTACGGTGGACACACATTGGATATTACGTGGAAATCCGGACAGCTGGTGGAAGCCGTCCTGCATGCACGGCAAAACGAGTCCTATGAAGTAGCTTATGGGGATCGGAGAACACGATTACAGCTACGTGAAGGCAAGGCTTATCATTTCTCTGCACATTTTTTTGCAGAAAAATGAAAATGACACTCATACCTTCTTTGGGATGGTGTGTTAGCCTATATAGAAAGGCCTTTTTATAAATCATAAAAATAACTAATTTAATACTGTATGAAATGAAAACAAGAACCAGAACGAAAATGCTGTTGCTCTTAGGAGTTCTTTTATTTGGCTTCACTGTTTCGGCATGGTCACAAAAAGTTTCTTTAAATTTTAATAATGAGAGGGTAGAGAAGGTACTGTCTTCTATAAAAAGCCAGACAGGGTTAGGGCTGGTGTTCAGCGATCAGTTGATCGACGTAAACCGTAAAGTATCCATTCAGTTGAAAGATGCCACTCTGGAGGATGCGTTGACAAAACTATTGGCAGGAACGAAAGTTACTTTTGAGGTAAGAAATAATAAGATTTATTTTATTGAAAAGAAAACGGACCAACAACCCGGTTCCCGGAAGAAGAAGGTATCTGGAGTAGTGAAGGACGCTATGGGGGAACCTGTCATCGGAGCCAATGTTGTTGAAAAAGGAGCAGGCACCAATGGGGTGATAACAAATCTGGATGGGGAGTTTACGCTGGAAGTTCCGGAGAATGCTTCTTTGACTGTCAGTTACATCGGCTATCTGCAACAAGATGTTTCGACAAAAGGGAAGGATGCGTTTAACATCATTCTGAAGGAGGATACCAAAACCCTGGAAGAGGTGGTAGTTGTGGGATACGGTGTTCAGAAGAAAGTGAATCTGACGGGAGCAGTTGCTGCTGTCGATTCCAAATCATTGCAAAACCGTCCGGTGACTAACGTATCGAATGCCATCCAAGGGTTATTGCCCGGTGTGACTGTCATTTCCGGAACCGGACAGCCGGGAAGTGACAATACAACCATTCGTGTGCGTGGTGTCGGGACTTTAAATAACTCTAATCCGATGTATGTTGTGGATGGTTTACCCGTATCCAGTATCAATGAGGTAGATCCCAGCGATATCGAGAATATCTCAGTACTGAAAGATGCTTCTTCAGCAGCTATTTACGGTTCACGTGCGGCAAATGGAGTTATCCTGATTACTACTAAAAAGGGAGGTGATAAAGCACCTACTTTACGTTATGACGGCTATGTGGGCTGGCAGAAACCTACAGCTCTTCCCGAATATCTTCATTCATGGGAATACGCAAAGCTGTACAATAAAGCCATGGTTAATGAAGGTAAGAAACCTATTTATACGGACGAAGAGATTGAAAAGTTCAGAAACGGTTCGGATCCTGACAACTATCCCGATACGGATTGGCAGGGGCTATTCTACAAAACCGGTTTGCAACACAGCCACCGTGCCGAGATTTCGGGAGGTACGGATAAGATGACTTATATGTTCTCTGCCGGTTATCTGGGACAGGACGGTATTATCGATATTGCTAAATACGATCGCTATTCGGTACGGGGTAATATGAATGCCAAGATGGGAAAGTTTACAGCAGGAATGAACCTTTCCTTCACGTATGGTGAGGCACAGGAACCTGTGAGTGGTTTTACCGGTGAGATGTCTAATATCTTTTCACAAATCAACCAGATCGCCCCTTTTATTCCTTATAAATATTCAAACGGATATTATGGATATGCCAATGACGGTAACCCGTTGGCTTTTATCGAGGAAGGCAATTTGCGTACTACCAAGCAACACATCACCAGGGCCATCGGAAATGTGAGCTATGAACCGGTCAAGGGATTGAAGATTCAGGAAATCGTGGGTTATGAATATAAATCGATCTCCGACGAGAAGTTTATTAAAGATATCCAGTATTATAACTGGAAAACAGGAGAGCCTACAAAATATCAGGGACCTAACAGTCAGACTGATGAACGTAAGAATGGGCTGAAATTGAATTTACAGACACTGGTCAGTTATAACAATACGTTTGGCAAACATACTGTAGGTGCACTGGCGGGATACGAACAGGAATATTATCGTGAGGACTGGACTAAGGGATACCGGAAAAACTTCTTGAACAATGATCTTTGGGAATTGAATGCCGGTTCACCTGATGGACAGACAGCCAATGGCTCAGCCAATGAATACGCATTGCGTTCATTCTTTGGGCGTCTGACCTACGACTATGACAATCGCTATTTGGTAGAGGCAAATATCCGTCGTGACGGAACTTCACGCATCTTTAAAGACTCCCGTTGGGGTGTGTTCCCCTCTTTCTCGGGAGCATGGCGAATCATCAATGAACCGTTTATGGAAGGAACCCGCAATGTACTGTCCGATCTGAAGTTGCGTGGAGGTTGGGGCATTCTGGGCAATCAGGCTATTTCTTACTATTCTTATCAATCTGTACTTGATCAAGCCAACTATTCCTTCGGCGGAACAGTTGTACAGGGAGTGGCTCCGGTAGATGGTGCTAACCGTAACCTTGTTTGGGAGACCACAGAAACATTGAACTTCGGACTTGATATGGGATTCTTGGGCAATCAGTACACTTTGTCTATTGAAGGATACCGTAAACTGACTTATGACATTCTGATGAAATTGCCGGTGAGCACCTTGTACGGTCTGAATGCTCCTTACCAGAATGCAGGTAAAGTAAAAAATACCGGTTTTGAAATGACTGCAGGCTATAAACTGAATACTCATGGCTGGAACTTCCAGGTGTCGGCTAATGCTGCATATAACAAGAATGAAGTACTTGACCTGAAGAATGGCGGAGCACGCATCTGGAGCGGTAAGTATTTTAATCAGGAAGGTTATGCCATCAATTCTATCGGAGGATATATTGCGGAAGGACTTTTCAAAACTGAAGAAGAGGTTGCCAATAGCGCTACGATACCCGGTACCGAAACTGCACCCGGTGACATCAAATACCGTGATATCAATAATGATGGAAAAATTGACGGAGAGGATCGTGTTTATATCGGTAATACAATGCCTAAGTGGACTTTCGGGCTGAATCTGTTTGCCGAATGGAAAGGGTTTGATGCTACTTTCCTGTTCCAGGGAGCTGCTGATGTACAAGGGTATCTTGCAGGCCCCGGTGTAGTGGGCGAAATGATCGGAGCAAAAGGTAAGCCGTCTTATATGTACCGTGACTGTTGGGATGCCGAAACCAATCCGAATGGAAAATTCCCGAGAGCATTCTCATCTTATCGGCAGAACAATAGTATCTATAATCCTTCCTCCTTCTGGATTGTCAATTCTTCTTATTTGCGCCTGAAGAACTTCCAATTGGGATATACACTGCCCAAAGAATGGTGTAATGTGATGGGGATTTCGAGAATCAGGGTCTACTATAGTGGGCAGAATCTGCTGACTTTTACCAAGTTTGATAAAGGCTTCGATCCGGAATCACCCGAAGGAGGAAGTTCCTATCCACAGGTCAAGACAAATACTTTTGGTTTAAACATAACTTTTTGATAGATGATAGATATGAAAAAGATAATATACAGCTTTTTGTTTGCTGCTCTGTTTTCGGCATGCAGCACCGATTTTCTGGATCGAAACCCACTGGACAAACCTTCGAATGAAGCTTTCTGGAGAACTGAGAAAGATGCGATGGCAGCGGCTACGGGTTGCTACAACGGGTGGTTCTCAATGGATGAAGTAATTTATGCCGATTGTGCGTCGGACAATTCTTACAATCCTTTCACTTGGGAAGGATGGGCAGTGCAGGCCGCCGGAACTGCGACTCCGATTGATCCGGGTTATAGTTATATGGGATATGGCAATATGGTACGTTATAATAATTTTCTGGAAAATATTCACCGTCCCGAAATGAACGAAGACCTGCGTAAACGTCTGACTGCCGAGGTACGCTTTTTGCGTGCGTGGGACTACTTCCAGAAAGTAACTCACTATGGTGATGTACCTTTGGTGACCACTGTTCTTGATATTAAAGAAGCCAATTTACCACGTACGGAGAAAGCAAAGGTGGTTCAGTTTATTTTGGATGAACTGAAGGACATTGCTTCGGAACTCCCTGAGTCTTATTCCGGCAGTGATGTAGGACGTATCACCCGTGGGGCTGCTTTAACGCTAAAAGCCCGTATGGAGTTGTTCGAACATCAATATGCCGACTGTCTGGCTACTTGTCAAGAAGTGATGGGGTTGGGGTATCAGCTATTTCCGGATTACAAAGGATTGTTTAAAATAGCCAATGAAAATAATTCAGAAGTCATTCTGGATGTTCAGTATGTAGAAAGCCTTTACGGGACCGGGGTGCTGGGAGTATTGCCTCCTGCCAGTGTCGGTGGTTGGTGTTCCATCAATCCTACCCAGTCGTTGGTAGATGCCTTTGAGTGTGAAGATGGAAAGACGATCGACGAATCCGAAGTATATGATCCGAAAGAGCCTTATCTGCATAGAGACCCCCGTCTGGCTGCTACCATATTGGCTCCGGGAAATCTTTACGGTGGAAAGCGTTATGACCCTATCGATGTGAAGGACCCGAATGGGGATTATTATGCTCCTTACGGACGTTCAAAAACAGGATATCTGCTTCGTAAATATGTGGACGATTTATCTGATTATGCCGATATGTGGGATTGCGGTATGAATGCTATTGTGATGCGATATGCTGAAGTTTTGTTAATGTATGCCGAATGTAAAGTTGAATTGAATCAAATTGATGATTCTGTATATGATCTGCTGGATGAGATACGTACCCGTGCTCAAATGCCGGCTGTAGACAGAGCACGTTATACCGGTCAGGAGAAACTGCGTGAATTGGTCAGGAGAGAAAGACGCGTAGAGCTTGCTATGGAAGGACTGCGGTGGTTCGATATTTGCCGTTGGAAGATTGGTGAGGAAGTATTGAATGGCAATGTGTATGGTTGCCTGTTGGGGACAGTTGATCCTGAGACCGGTGCTCTCTCACTGACCAATGAACGTATTTTTGTGGAGAAACGGAAGTTCGATCCGGCTAAGAATTATCTGTGGCCCATTCCACAGAGTGTGATTGACGCTACGCCTGCGATTGTACAGAATCCCAATTATTGATTTGGATGGGGAACTTTGAATACTTATATACAAAGAGTGCAATATTATTGTTTGCACTCTTTGTTAATACAGGTGTTTACTCGAATTGTGTTGAATTATGTCCGTCGGGTAGGGAAATTCATGTGTCTTCTTCGCGTGGCAATCAATCTTTTGACAAAATGGGAGGACTACCTGTGTCGTTAAAGGAGGATTGCCGGGGTAAAAGACGTAAGGGTATGATAACTTCTTGTCCGGCCCCTATTGAGTTTGAAGCGAAAGGATTACAAATGATTAAAATTTTTTGTGAAGATGAAAAGGTTGTTTTATAGGATTATTTTTTCTTGTTTAGTGGTTCTGTTTCCACTTTCTCTGCTTTATGCGGGGGAAGTGGAGACAAGAATTTCGCTGAACATGAATCTTGGTTGGGCCTTTCACCGCGGGGATATTGTAAATGGTGAATATCCTGATTTGGATGATTCCGGCTGGATAGCCGCTACCCTTCCTCACATTATGCAATTAGAGAAGAAGCATTGTGGAGGGGATATTATCTATGATGGAATAGGTTGGTACAGACGCACTTTTAAGGTACCGTCACAATACAAAGATAAAAGGATCAGTATCTCGTTCGAAGGAGTGATGAACGCCTGTGAGGTATTTCTGAACGGGCAAAAAGTATATACTCACCGAGGCGGATATATTGGTTTTGTGGCAGATCTCACTTCCTATCTTAATTGGAATCAAGATAATTTGTTGGCTGTCAGAGTTTCAGCAGAGTATGATCCGCTTACACCTCCCGGTAAGCCACAGGGAGGAATGGATTTTTATTATTACAGTGGTATTTATCGGGATGTGGAAATGATTATTGCCGATCCGCTTCACATCACTCATGCATTAGAAGAGGATGAAGTTGCCGGTGGCGGAGTTTTCGTCACATATCCGATAGTTGAAAAAGAGAGAGCTGTTGCTCATGTAAAAACACATATCAGAAATGAAGGTCAATATCTCCGGAAGGCGCAGCTTCGTACCCGGATGATTGATAAAAACGGTAAAGTGGTAGCCTGCCAACAAGATTCTTTTCGTTTGTTGGCCGGTGAGGCTCTTTATATCGAGCAAGATTTAAAGATAGACAATCCTTTTCTGTGGCATCCATATACTCCCGATCTGTATCGATTAGAAAGTGCGGTTATTGAAAATGATAAAGTGACAGATCATTGCGCTGAGGCAGTTGGTATACGTACGATTGCTTACACCCGTGACAGGGGATTTTTCATAAACGGTGAACCGCTTTATTTGCGTGGGGCAAATCGTCATCAGGCATTTGCCTATATTGGAGATGCCGCTTCCAACTCCATGCAAGAAAGAGATGTGATCGATTTGAAACGCGGGGGCTGTAATGCCGTCAGAGCAGCTCACTATCCACAAGATCCTGCTTTCTTGGCTGCTTGTGATAAATATGGGTTATTGGTTGTGGAATGTATTCCCGGTTGGCAGTATTTTAATAAAGATTCTGTATTTATTTCCCGTCTCTATGAAGTCGGGAAAAAGATGATTCGTCGGGATCGCAATCATCCTTCGGTAATTCTTTGGGAAACAGCTTTGAATGAGAGCCGTTATCCGGCGGAAGTGGCCCGGGAATTACATGCCATTGCACATACCGAATATCCCGGCGACCAAATGTATACTGCCGGTGACTACTTCGGACATACGGACCGGGTTGATTATTTTGATGTATTTTATAAACAGGTATCCCGTTTTCCGAAAGATGGGGATGTGATGAGTAATTATCCGGAAGACCAGATTGCGGTGAAACCACTGTTCTGTCGTGAGTGGGGTGACGGCGTAGGAGAAAAACCTCGTGTGAGTCTAATGGAGAATGAAGAGGAACAATTGAAGCAGTGCCGGGGACGTTTTCAGCAGCTTAACGGACATGGATACTTTGACTGGTGCATGCTTGACGCAAATCCACGGATGGGGGGACATTTTTTGTGGAGTTATAATGATTATGCACGTGGAGCAGAGCAGGAAACTATGTTTTGTGGAATGGTCGATATGAATAGATATCCCAAATTCAGTTATTATATGATGCAGAGTATGCGTGATAAGGATATATCCCAACCCGGATTATATGACGGACCGATGGTATTTATCGCGTCACAGAATACAGCTCCGCGTTATGTCTCATCCGTGAAAGAGATTACCGTATTTTCCAATTGTGATGAAGTCCGGTTGTTTCGTAATCATCAACTGATAGGTAAACAGACGCGCATAGAGCGTACACCGTTTTATCATCCTATTGTGGAGAAAGGGGGAAGTCCCTGTTATGTCTTCGATGCCGGAACCTATGAAGCCGGTGAATTAGTTGCTGAAGGACTGGTAGACGGAAAGGTGGTTGCAACTCACAGTGTGCGTACTCCCGGACAACCCCGGCAGATTGAAATCTGGTTGAAAGAAGATGGAATACAACCCATAGCGGATGGTTCGGATATGATTCCTGTCTATTTTAAGATCTGTGATTCGTATGGAACTCCCGTTAATACTTCAGATGTCAGGATATATATATCCGTATCCGGCGAAGGGAGTCTGATAGGGGATGGTATAGAGCGTATCGGGGTTAATCCTCAGCAAGTAGAGGGTGGAATCGGATACGCACTGATACGGACTACTTGTCGTCCGGGTAAAATTCATGTTTCGGTTTCGGCTGATGGGCTTAAGGGAGATAGTCGGGAGATTACGACCCGAAGATATAACGGAGCGTATGTGCCTGAGGGACAACATGCTTCCTATACCGGAAATGAAGAGGAAGGAGCAGTTGTGAAGGCAACTGCTTGGGAAAATATAATTCGTACAAAAATTCCGTTGAAAATAGTGCGGGTTGAAGCCACTTCGGAACAGAAACGTTATACAGCCGCATGCATTACAGATGGAGACGATTTTTCGTGGTGGATTGCTGACAATGAAACTCAGCCTCAAGTAGTAACGCTTGAACTGGATAAATCCGAGAAAGTGTTTGCAAGCCGTATCCGGTTTCAGAAGGATAGTTCCACTTATACGCATAAAGTGGAAACCTCTATCGACGGAAAAAATTGGGAACTTCTGTATGAACGTGAGTGTACGGGATGGGATTTTAAGCCGGTGCAGATTGGTAAGAAACTAAAATATATGCGTATCACCATTGAGAAAAGTTCGGAAGGAGCAGCCGGATTGGCTGAAGTCACAATCTATAAGTAAATTGATAATTGGAATATAAAAAGAGACTACTACCATGAAAATTTTTTGTTTATATACTCTTTTAGGATGGTTTGCTTCGCTACAATGTTTGTGTGCTGAGAAAGAACCGGTAAAGGATGCGGATATACAAAAGGTGTACGTAATATTCAAGACCCATTTAGATGTAGGATTTACTGATTGGGGCTCTAAAGTGATTGACACCTATACCTATAATTTTATTCCGGCAGTTTTAAATCTGTCAGAAGAAATTATGAAAGATTCGTTGTCACAGATTGATTATCCCTGGACTTGTGGGTCGTGGCTTATCTGGAATTATTTGGAAAGGGCTTCAAATGAAAATGGACAACGAATGAAGGAAGCTATTGACCGGGGAGACTTTACCTGGCACGCAATGCCTTTCACAATGCAGGTTGAATTGTGTGATAGTGCCATGCTGTCCGCAGCATTGAATATTTCGAAAAAACTGGATCTGCTTTTTGGCCGGAAAACGATTGCTGCAAAAATAACGGATGTACCCGGTGTCACGAGGGGGGCTATTTCTGTCTTAAAGCGGAATGGGATTCAGTTGTTGCATGTAGGGACAAATCCGGGTGCAGCTGTGGCACGATTTCCGGAGATATTTCGCTGGAAGAATGCTAAAGGCGATGCCATTAATGTAATCTATCAATCAGACTATGGCAAACCGGTGCATTTGCCCGGAACAAAAACTGCTGCGGTTTTTTGTTTCACTCATGACAATCATGGGCCACATTCCTTGAAAGAGATTGAGCGAATCTATGCCGGCTTAAAGCAAAAATATCCGTCAGCCCGGATCATACCGTCTTCGTTGAATGAAGTAGCTCTTGAATTGAGTAAAGTTGAGAACAGTCTGCCGGTCGTTACTCAAGAGTGGGGAGATACGTGGATATATGGCATTGGCAGTGATCCTATGAAAGTGGCTCAGTTCCGTCAGTTAATGCGTTTACGTAATCAATGGATACAGGATGGTAAGCTAAAGGTTAATAGTGAAATGGATACACAGTTTTGTATTCCTTTGCTGTTAATGGCTGAGCATACATGGGGAGTGGATGTAAAGTGGTATTTGAGGAATTTTGATAAATATCAGTTCGATCTTTACCCTTCCTTTCTGGACAGTGAAGAAGCCCGGTATTCCGAACGCTCCTGGAGTGAAAAGAGAGAATATATTTATCAGGCTATATCCAAACTCACTCCGGCCTTGCAATACGAAGCGATGCAAGCTCTCATGAAACTGATTCCGGTGAAAAATCAAGATACCGATTTCCGTTCCTACCGTTCAAAAGCAAAGATAAATACCCCATTTTTTCGGTTTGCTTTCAATCAGGAGAATGGTACACTATGCTATCTGGAAGATAAACAAAAGGGCATTGTTTGGGTAGATGATACGCAGGGCTGGGGGGATTTTGCCTATCAACGTTATTCCGGAGCCGATTTTGCACATTTTATTGATAGGTATTGTCCAAAGAATCCGGAAGGATGGATGTTGGCGGATTATGGAAAACCCGGGCTCGATAAACTGTCTGTTACCCATGGGATATGGAGTTATAAGGCATCGGATATCTGGATAAAAAAGGAGGTCGGACAGACCACTGTCCGGATTCGCCAGCAATTGAATGAACCTGTTTATGGTGCACCGGAGTATGTTGAAATAATATATGTATTCCCATATGACTCACCTGATATCAAGGTGGAGATCAATTGGTTTGATAAACCGAAGAATCGTGTTCCGGAAGCTGTTTGGTTTTCGTTCTTTCCAAAAGCCTGTGATTCGAAAGTTTATGTTGATAAGATGGGAGAGCGTGTCGATGTGGAAGATGTTGTTTATAACGGTGCGAGGCAGATACACGGAGTGACGGGAGACGTTCTCTTTTCCAGTGGAAAGGGAAAATTGAGTCTTGAGTCTTTGGATGCTCCTTTGGTGGCGTTTAATAATCGTGATTTATTGTCATTCGACAATAAGGTTGCAGACCCCGATGCCGGTATCCATTTCTGTTTATTGAATACTCTATGGGGGACGAATTATCCGCAATGGTTTGGAGATAATATGAAATATCGTTTTAAACTTAAATTTTATTGAAAATCAGATGAAACAACCGTCTAAGAATTGGTTATTATGTGTCCTGTTGGGGATGATAGTGTGTTCCTCAGTAACGGCTCAGAAGTTGCCCGAGAAACAGTTTTTCCATCCCGACCGGGTGAGATACGACAAAGATTGCTTTACAATCGAAGGGAAAGATATTTTTATACTCAGTGCTGCATTCCACTATTTCCGTTGTCCGCAGGAGTTGTGGCGTGACCGTTTCAGGAAGATCAAAGAAGCAGGGTTTAATACAGTGGAAACTTATGTGCCCTGGAATTGGCACGAACGGAATATGCCTAAGAATGTGGATGATTATTCACAATTCGACTTTGATGATCTGAAAGCATGGCTGCGTATGGCACACGAGGAGTTCGGATTTTATACCATTGTCCGTCCTGGCCCTTTTATCTGTGCCGAATGGGCGGGAGGGGCATATCCCCGTTGGTTGGCTAAATATTGCCCGGACAGTTATGACACCAGTTTCTGGCTCCGGAGCAACCATCCCGAACATATGAAATGGTCTGAACACTGGTACAATGCTGTTTGCCGGGTATTTTGTGATGAACAGCTTACACATAAGAAACCCGGAGAGAAAGGAATCATTATGGTGCAGCTTGAAAATGAATATATCTATTTTGATATGGAATCTGAGAAGAAAGAAGAATTTCTGCGTGTACTGTCAGATGCTTGTATCCGGAATGGTATCGATGTTCCCCTTTTCACTTGTGTAACTCCCGAAGTTCGCGGTTCGCACGATCTGGTGATCAGTCAGTTATTCGATATGGATAATCAATATGTATGGTGGAATATGCATGAAGCCAAGTCACGTATTGAAAATCTGAAAGCAGAACAGCCCAATGCTCCTGCCTTTGTGTGTGAGTTGCAGGGAGGGTGGTTCTCTACGGTTGGCGGACGCTTGAGCGAAGATAGCTATCTGGACGGACGGCATGCCCGGGGAATGGCATTGATGGCAATGGCAGGAGGTTCTACCGGGTTGAATTACTATATGTTTTTCGGTGGAACACATTTTGACGGCTGGGGAGCACGACGTATGACTACCACTTACGATTATGGAGCTCCGTTGAAAGAAACCGGAGGCGTTGGAGAGAAATATGCTGCAGTGAAAGGAATCGGTGAGGTGGTTGGTAAATTTGGAAGCCGGCTTGTCAGAAGCAAGTCTGTACCGTTTGAGATGAAAGGAAATGATAATCTGACGATGGGGGTACGCCGGGCTACGGACGGAACTTTATTTATTTTCTTATTGAACCGTGATAAAAAGCAAGAATTCCGTCAGATAGTCAACTTGACTATAGAAGGAAAGCCGATGCGGATAGATTGTCGGTTGGGGGCGCTTGACAGTAAGTTACTGGTACTTTCTCCCGGAGGCACTTCGACCGAATGGTATCCCCGTGAACAGGTATTGCCGGCACGTCCGGTTGCACTTCCCGCCGCCATATCAGTAACGAAAGTATGGCGAAAATACGAAGATTTTCGTGGCGACTGGAAGCCTTTGCGCAAAGGTGTATCGCTTCCCGAATTGGGTGTGAACGATTGCCGTTATTCTATGTATCGCAGCCGGGTGAACCTCACTCAAAAGGAAGTAGATCTTTACGGTTCGTTGGTGTTCGAGCTTTTCACTGGTGACCCGGTTTACGTGCAAGTGAACGGAAAGTTTGCCGAGCGGGTGTCGAGAGACGAATTGGATAACACCTTTATCGTTTCAGGATTGTTGCATAAAGGAATGAACGAAGTGGTTGCTATCTACGAAAACCGGGGACATGCTCATGGTTACCGTCCGATGGAAGAGTTGAGTGGACTCCGGCAAGCCGGTTTCGGTCGTAAACAGACGGGAATTTTGCCGGTGGAGGAATGGGAAGTAAGAACCATTGATAAAGAGGAACCGCTGTCTGCCTTGCTTGCCGAAGAAACGGGCTGGGAAAGAATACGGCTCGATCAACGGACCATTGACGATCTGGCCACTTTGCAGATAGCCGGACTTGAAAAACCGGAATGGCCTGCTGCCTGGATTTTGCAGGAGAAGGCTGGAAGTGCAGTTTATCGTACACACCTTAGGTGGACACCGGAGATGATTCGGGAAGGAATGACTGTTCTGGAATTTGGCTGTATCGATGATGCCGGAACTTTGTGGGTGAATGGTAAGGAAGTGGGTACGCACGAAGAATGGGATAAGCCTTATGTAGTGAATGTTGCTCCATTCGTCAAACCTGGCGACAATGAGATAGCTATTGTGGTGAGTAACCAGAGTGGGGCAGGAGGCCTCCTTAAGGCTGTCCGCCTGAAACAGGAATTCGAAGTGATTAAAAAAATAAACTGGGAGGTCTCTGCCGATCTGGGAGGAATCTGTCAGGGCTGGAACAGAGAGCCGGATAGTACGGAGGGCTGGTCGGTAGCAGAGCTTCCTGCAGATTATCCTTTAGTTCGTAAAGGAAGGATTGCAGATACTCTTGAAGCCGGTGTCGGACGGGATGCATTGCTTACCTGGTATCGTCTTGAGTTTGATATGCCCCGGAATGATCCTTCTGTCCGGATACCTTGGAAGTTGATAGTAAATGCTACGGGTACCGGTTATATGTGGCTGAACGGACATAACATCGGACGCCATTGGGAGGAGGGTCCGCAACGGGAGTTCTATCTTCCGGAGTGCTGGCTACGTCCCGGTGAAAAGAATGTGATAGTGTTGGGATTGCGCCAATCTGAAAATAAAGGTGCCCGTTTGTTTGGGGCAGAAGTGGCTCCTTATGTTGAAGATGCTGAATGTATCCAATAAAAAAAGTACAAAGATGAAAAGAGTTTTTTATATTATGATCGCATTGGTGCTGCCTTTTTGCAGTGTCGGTGCACAAACTTCGGTCTGGAACCCGGATAATGGAAACGGGACATTTACAAATCCTATAATGTGGGGAGACTGGCCTGACCCCGATGTCATTCGAGTAGGGGATGATTTTTATTTTGTTTCTACCAGTATGCACTATGTTCCCGGTTGCCCTATTGCTACCTCAAAGGATCTTGTAAACTGGGAGATGGCCGGATATGCGGTAGAGCGTTATGATGAGCATCCCTGCTATGATTTAAAAGGGGGTGACCGTTATCTTCGGGGATCGTGGGCGGCTACCATTCGTCATCACAATGGTAAGTTTTATGTGGGCTTCTGCACTCCTTCATGGGAGGGGGAAGGTCCCGGACACTTCTCAATCTGTATTGCCGATGATGTGAAAGGTCCTTGGGAGCGTACAATCTTTCCTGAATATCTGTACGATCCCGGATTACTGTTTGATGATGACGGAAAAGTTTATGTCGTCCACGGACAAGGTACGCTTTATGTCACGGAGCTGAATGCGGATGCCAAATCTGTGAAAGGAGAAAAAGTGAAAATCTGGGAAAAGAGGTTCAAGAACGCTCACGAGTTTGGAGGAGGATATGGTATGGAAGGTGCAACGTCTATAAGATAAACGGGAAGTATTATATCACTTGCCCGGCAGGCGGAACCGAAGGCTGGCAGATTTGTTTGCGTTCCGACAATATCTATGGTCCTTACGAACATAAATTAATTATGAATGATTGTAGCTCTTATCCTCCCAACGGTTTGCATCAGGGAGGGATGGTACAGCTTAAGAATGGTGATTGGTGGTTTATCATTATGCAGGACAGGGGGCCCATCGGACGTGTTCCCCATCTGGTTCCTGTAGAGTGGGTAGACGGATGGCCCATGTTGGGGCGAAATGGTAAAGATGTCATTACGTATCCGAAACCGGAAGTAGGTAAAGCATATCCGTTTGCTTCTCCTGCTACAACGGACGAATTTAATACTCCCGTACTCGGGCTGCAATGGCAGTGGAATCATAATCCGGACAATACCCGATGGTCCTTGAAGGAACGGAAAGGCTACATGAGGCTGAAAGCTTCATATGCCGACTCATTGAAAACAGCTCGTAATACATTGACACAGCGTGTGCAGGGGCCTTCGTCCGAGGCAACGGTCGAAATCGACGTGTCCGGACTAAAGGATGGAAATGTGGCAGGATTTGGAATTTTCGAGTTTCCTTATGCCTATGTCGGTGTGGAACAGTCGGAGGGTATGAAAAGAATCGTGATGTGTAATGACGGTAAGAATATTGAGATCATCGACAACTTTACGGGAAATAAATTGTGGGTACGTGCCCGTGTGATGGATGTGAACTTCCGTGCTACTTTCTATTATAGCCTTGATGGGAAAACATTCATTCCGATAGGTAATGATCTTAATATGGGGCTTGGGCTGGTCTGGACAGCCAATCGCTTTGCTTTATTTAATTTTACCAGAGATAAAGCCGGTGAAGACGGATATGCCGACTTTAACTGGTTCCGTTTTACCAATAAATAAGAATCAATTATTGGGTTGAGAATAGAGATATAAAAGGAGGTGTATCGAAACTCGTATTCACCACAGGTTACACAGGATTTACACAAATAAATATCATTAGCTATCGATAGATTAAGCTCGTTCTGTGGAACTCTGTGGTGAATTATGCTTTCTCCGTCTTGTATTCCGATCTACTATCCGAAGCATTTATTATCCACCGGATATAAGAATTACAAGGTTACGGGAATTAAAGCAGGGGGATGCCTGTTTTACCAAAATTTATTCTGTTCGGCATTGTATTCAAATCCGGCCGATTCCAGTTTGCCAATCAGTGTTTCTTTATTGACATTCATATCGTCACATAGTTCATCGAGCGATTTGTAACAATCGCGGAGTTTCATGTTGATGACGCTGAACAACATCATCGGATCTTCTGGAAGTTCCATAATCATTCTTTTTTAAACGGCTGCAAAGATACGGTAACTCTGTTTATTCTGCAAGAAGAGCCCTTGTTTATTAGAACCATGAAAGGCATCGGTCTTTATTTATCAAAATAGTGGCATAATATCGGATTACCTACTGTAGTCAATATGGGTTCTTTAGACACCTCACCTGTCTGTATGTCCAGAGAGTAGATACCTTTCGCTTTAGTCGAAGAGTTACCTATCAGCACAGTTCCTTTGTAGAGGGCAAGCATGACTCCGAAACCATTGGAAAGGTCGAGTCCCTTGATCTTTTTCATGGACCGGTTGTATAGGTTTATTTCTACAGCGAGATCGGCGATGGCGGTATGTCCTTGTTCTCCAGGCTTGTAGTAACCGGGCATATTGATATAAGCATATGCTTTTCCATTGTTTACATACCGGATGGCAGAGATAAATCCCGCAGTTTTTTCTTCTCCGCTGATGTCAGCTCCCGTAATGGTCCAGCGATACGTTGGGTCGAACTCAGTCTCTCCTGCCTTGATACGCAATATGCCGGCATTATGACCTTTGACCATGCCAAAGGCACCGACACACGAAATATAGATATCCTTTTTTTCATCCATGAAGATTGAATAGCGGTCAATCGGACGGGTAGGCATGGAGATACCACTGGTTTTGTCTGTAATCATTTTCAGTAGTTTATCCGTTTGAGTGTCTATAATGGCAATGTCGCTGTATGGACGGTCCTGTGGAGGAACCCATCCGCCCACCATCTGGCTGAGGCCTACGTATAAAAGTCCGTCGCGCAACAACATGGCAGAGGGGTCCGGATTATTGTCGGACACTCCGAGAGAAGACAGATCGATCTCTCCCTTCTGGACCATGGTGATAGGGTTGAAAATAGCGATCCTGCCCAGTCCCGCCATAGATAGGTAGGCTTTTTCAGCAGAAGCGAAAACAATATTGGTGGCCGAAGAGTTGGGAGGCAATTTCATTGTTCCTGTCTTTGATAACCGGCCGTTGACTCTTGTGTATTTCACCAGTTCGTTTTTACTGTCACCCATGTATCCCGGGAATACAAAGATGTCGTTTCCTTCAATAACCGGATATGCTCCTCCGTAGGGAATGGGAATTCCGTTGTTATTGTTGGTGTTCTGCGGAAATTCATCACGGATCAGCTGCAGGTAAGCGGCTCCCGTCATACCATCGGGGTTGGGCAGAATAGTTGCCAGGGCGATGTTAGCATTGTCGGCCGGGACTTTAGGGTCAGGATCCTTTTCGCATGCCGAAAATACAAGTGCAGCACCGGCAAGTGCCAGTGTCAGATTTCTAATCTTCATAGTTCTCTTGGTTTTTAAATAAATAATCTTGTTTCATTTCAATACATATCTCAGCCTTACTCCCCAATTGCGTCCGGGTAGAGGACGGTTGAATTCGGACATCATCCGGGCATTAGTCAGATTGTTTATCCGTGCTGTGATGATGAACCGTCCGTTCATGAAGCTATGCTCTATTCCGACGTTGGCAGAGAAGGTGCGTGGTATTCTTCGCTCTTGGAACCGGCTTTGTTCAAAGTCGTAGAAATACTCTTCAACGAAAGAACCGTCCGTAAAGATGCGGGTATTCTGCATTTTGCCTCCGAATAGATTTTCTTTATGAAATTCCAGTCCGGCGTTTGCCAGAAGATAGGGGATGTTAGGCATCCGGCTACCTTTGGTCGGGTTGGGGACATGAGTGTTCGGTTCGAACTTTCGTACATCCCGCAAATCCTGATAGGTCATGTTGCAGTAGCCGTAAAGCCAGTGGGTAAGGTCCGCTTTCACCTCTACTTCTGCTCCCAAAGTGCGCATTTTTCCGAAATTCTGGTATTGCGATTGCAGATAACCTCCGGTAAACCGTATCATATTCTCGAGATACCCATAAAAAGTGTTCAATTCCAGTTGAAGATTACTGGCAGACTTTCCGGTACGGTCGAACAGGAACCCCAGATTGATGCTTGTGTTCCGTTCCGGGAGCAGATTTCCGGAAGGAGCGACTGCATATCCATCGCCCAAAAGTTCACTTTCGGCAGGCAGGCGTACGTCATATCCAACCGAAAACTTACCCATGAAGTCCGGAGTGAATCTGTAACGGAGGGCATTGCTGATACCGAAATCTCGTTTCAGCATGTCTACTTTTTCTGCTTCCGATGACATAATACTGCTCATGTGAGTATTCATGCCGTATGTATAATACTTCACGTTAAGTGAATTCAGGAAAATATCATTGTTCGTGCGGAAGTCGTATCCTATTCCGGCAATCCAACTCATCATCGTACTTTTGAAGTTGGTTTTATAACCGACAACTTTGTCCTTCAGGTCATCCTTAGGATGTCCGGAGGCATAACTGAACAGTGAGTTGAAGTTAACAGAATGGTTGTTGTTGATAACGTAGTTCAGGTGTAACTTGTGGGTGATTGTATGTTTCTCGTTTCTGGCGTTTGAAGCCCATTTGCCTATTTCCCCTCCATATTCGGATACGGCGGGGTAAGTGGTACCGTCCCAATTGTACCGATATGCGGCGGTATCCACCATATGAAATACCGTATAAGCATAGGCCAGATTCGATTCCATATCGAGCCCTTCGACAAGAAAATTTTCTTTCTCCAACTTGTTGGCAAAGAGGAAAGCGTCAGAGTAAGTGTGGGCTTTTTCAATATTATATTCGATTCCTTGGATTTCTTTGAAAGTGTGCATAAAGACAGGTTCAAACTCAATCAGGTCGAACCACCATTTACGTGCTTTCAGACTACCTGCAACAGCTAACTTTTTAAATTTATCGTGGTTACGTTTAATGACAAGCCCCTCTTCGAAGGGAGATTCCATCTTATAGTTGTTGTCAGAATAGGTATAGAATCCCCCGCCTCCGAATTCCAGTCCTTTAGAAGCAATATTCCGTTTGGTTACCAGTGAAAGCTTGTGGGTATTGAAACTTTCGATGCTGTAGCTGGCATCAAGGTACTTGGGCGGATACTCCCTGATGACAATGTTTACAGCTCCGCCTACGGACGATCCGCCAAACCTTGCGGGTACCACTCCTTTGTAGATTTCAATTCGGTCGATCATCTCCACGGGTATGTCATTAATGTCGATGAAGTCCGAATTATCATTCATCGGGCTTCCGTCAATGAAGAAACCGATTCGTTTCCCCTCCAGACCGCGTACCGATACCCGGGACGCACTGCCTACACCTCCTGTGTTACGGATGGTTACACCTACGGTTTTCGACAGGACATCTTGCACATTACTGACCGTCCCCTGTAGTTGTTGCATGCTGATTACCGACATAGGCATGGCCTGCTCGCGCAGTTGGCGGGCTTCACTTTTGGCTGTGATGACAACTTCACCCAGTGACTGAGCTTCCGGTTCCAGGCGGATAACCAGCTTTTTACCTTTGGTATTCGGAATCGTTATTTCCTCTTTCCGGGTGTGATATCCCATAAACGAAAAAGTGACCGAATAACGTCCCGCAGGAGCTTCGATGAGGAACTCCCCGTTTTTATCCGCCGAGACGCCTCTCTTCAGTGCTTCTATATATATGTTGGCACCCGGGAGTATTTCCTCGTCATTGGTGTCGATGATGACTCCGCTTAGTTTGCCCGGTTGTGTTTGGGCCGGGAGGCCGCTGCACAGTGAGAGCAGAGTGATGATGAAAACACAGATTTTATTTCTCATATCCTGTTCTCCTTATTTAGATGATTGTTGTTGGAACTTCATATGTACTATCCGGGACGATTTCCGTAAAGATGGGAATAGTGGGAGCATCACTTTGAAGAACAGAGGCCATCGTTTTTTTAAGCGGTCCATATACAGGTATTCCTTAATCACGTGTAGTCCCGGATACCAGTCTTCCATCTCATATACGTTGTCTGTTCCCCATCGGAATGGTGCGTTATACTTCTTTACGTCCGGATGCCATTTGTAGTTACGGGCTGTCCATGCATTAATTACGTCGAATGCCATTTCCGCATGGTGGAAGCGTTGTCCGATCCGGTAAATTAACTCTCTGATATCTTCTTCTTTGAAGTACATCATCACTCCTTCCGATATGATCAGCAGAGGAAGACCTCTGGGAACAGAGTTCATCCATGAATCATCGAACATCGACCGTGCGATCATTTTATAATTATCCGTTTCCTTGAAGAAAAGTTTTCGTAACCCGATGGATTCTTCTACGTCGATGTCTAACCAAAGGCAATTGTGCAATGGAAGTCTTTTGCAGCGTGCATCCAGTCCGCATCCCAGATTTACGACGGTAGCTTCCTTAGGGTGTTTCGACAGGAAGTCGAGGATGATTTCGTCCAATACGAGGGTACGGGCAATTGTGCCCACCTGCGAACCTTCCGAAACTTTGTCTTTCGAAGAACTTGCCAGTTCGATTCGGTGGAGTATATCTATGGCATAAGGGTCTTTGATAGCGCCGTTGGGTTTTACTGTTTCTATAGCCCTTATTCGCAAGGTTATAAACAGAGTTTCGGGAACTCCTGATAAATTTACTTTCATGTTTAGTTTCTGCTTTTATATTTCCGGTTGTTGTTTATTATTCGTGGAGAATTACCTATTAATGGGGATTGTGCCGATAGGTGGCTTATTGTAATTTTGTATCTACTCTCCAATTGGAGACAAAAGTAGAGCCTTACCGGCTTTTACTGCTTACGCGAAAAGGAACCTGACTTTAACTTAAAGGAATAATGATGGCAACGCGGTTAATGAAACATGATTTGCATGAAATGATGCTGGAATGGCCCGTACAGAATCTGGCGGGAGAGAGCCGGACAGAAAGAAATAGTTATCGGATTGACAATGGGTATCTGAAAGCGACATTCGAAGAAATATGTACTCCGTTTTTTTCGATTATGGAACATCATATATCATGTGAGGAGTCCATTGAGATGTATGCACAGGCCGATGAATATCATGCTGTTTGGTTTTGTGCCGCCTTAGCCGGACACGTCACTTGCTTTTATGACCCTATTACCCGGAGTGAGGAGTGGAACAAAGGAGATGCCAATCTCCTGCAATGTGACGGGATAGACTCATGCGCCTGTTTCCCTAAGCATACGCCGTTTCACATGATGGAGATTATGCTTTCCAACGATTATATCCGTGAACTTGCCGGACAATATCCCGACCTGTTTGGTAATGAAGATATCGAAACCATTTTTTGTGATAGACTCTACAGGGCATATCGGACAAATCGCCCTTTTTGTACTGGTATTTATAAAGCGTTGAGTGATATTAAGCTTTCACAGCTGAATGGGAATATGGCACTTATGTATGTGGATGCCAAGATTAGGGAAATTCTTTCGCTTTTTCTCGCACGGCGGGGAGGAGAGGAGTGTCTTCATTGTTCGTGTTCTGTCGGGATAGAGTGTGATAAGATCCATCATGCCAAGGCCATTATTGAGCAGGAGTATCTCAATCCCCCTTCGCTTCATCAGTTGGCATTGCGGGTAGGTACCAACGAATGTACCTTAAAACGAGGTTTCAAAACGGTATTTGGTACCACCGTGTTCGGCCATATTTTTGATTATCGTATGGAGATAGCCTGTCGTTATCTGCTGGATAGCAGTAAGACGATACAAGAGATCGGGGCATGTGTCGGTTATGAATATCATGCCCATTTCTCTACGGCCTTCAAACGGAAGTTCGGACTGACCCCTCTGGAATACAGGTGCAGCCGTTTGGGCGCCTCCTGAGGTAACGACGGGATTGTCGTCCGACGGAATAAATGGTAAAAGCGTTTGAGAAAAACTTCCTTTATCAGCAGATTTACACGATAATATCATTGGGATAAATCCGTATATGAAGTCTGGTCTATGAAAGTTTGCGCAGGTTTTGCTCCCTTTGCTTGTTCAGACTTTGACGGCAGAAACAGCCAGCATCATAGGCCGTCTCAATTCCTCTTCCATATCCTTGATCTTTTGCAGCATCTCTTTAGTAGGTTGAGGCTCTATCACATTGGTTATGGTAAATCCGGCCTGCAATAGTCCCTGCAATATGGAAGTTAAAGTATGATGGAATTTCACTACCGTTTCTCCCAGGAAAGAAGTCTCCCGGTATCCTTCAGTGAAATAATGATCTACCGGCCAGTGCTGTGCGGTTCCTGCTGTGTTGTAAAACCAATCTTCGTTTCCGTGTGCCGTAAATATCGGATGTTCCATTGTAAACACGAATGTTCCTCCTTGGGCTAATGTACGGTACACCTTTCGGAATATCTCTTCTAAATTTTCAATGTAGTGTAAAGCCAGTGAACTGACAACTACATCAAAGCTATTCGACGGGTAATCATAGTCTTCTATCCCTATCCGGTGATATTCTATTTTGTCGGACTCCTTCTTTTTTTCAGCCTCTTGTAGCATTTTCTCAGACAAATCGATACCAACCACATGGCTTGCTCCTTTAGAAACTGCATACATGCAGTGCCATCCATAGCCACATCCCAAATCAAGTGTCCGTTTCCCTTCAAAATCAGGTAATATCTTTTCCAGTGTCGGCCATTCTCCCGCACCTTTCAACCCTTCTTTTGAGCGTAGCATCTCGCCATATTTCTCAAAGAAGGATTCTTTATCGTAAACATTCTCCTTCATAAATTATTAATCGTTTCTGTTTATACATCTTGCCCTGCATTTCACCTATGTATTAACCGCTGAAGGGGCAAAAGTACGAAAGATAATCTGTTGATTATCGGAATAGATCGTATTTTTGTGCCGATATCCACTTTGCTTTTCTTTGATCCTGGGAATTTTCTATAAAGTTATTAACAGGATAAATTGTTGATATATAGGTGGTAATCTCTTTTTAAATAGGCTTTGTGAACAACTTCATAGAGAGTCGTTGCCTGCTTTGAGACATCTTTTTGGATTCGTTGTTGGTGGAAACTTGTCTATGGCTTTAAATACACTCATAGCGAAATTAGATACTAAATCCAGAAGCACTTTGACTAAAGTTCTTTTCATCCCTTTGGAAAGTAGCTTTCTTCACCTGACTTTAAGTTACTTTCTTTCTCTGTTTTTTCATTTAATGCTTTAGCACTTTGGAACAGGTAGTATTTTATTTAAGAACTTGTTTCTTAGCTTCCTTTTCACTGCAGAGTATACAGGGAGAATCCCTTTTATCTTTCTTATTCAACAGCTTTTGAACAAAGTTATTAACAAGATAATTCTCTGGTTATCTGTGGCTTGTTTTGTAGTAAGCAGATTTTATGAACAGGTGTGAAGAAGGAACTTGTTGATAACTGGGAGAGGGGTATTAATAAAATAACCTCAGAATTGATTCTGAGGTTATTTCAGTGATCCGCCTGGGATTCTCCTTGCAGAGTTACCACGCTGATATTTAGAACTTTATATTTTTAGCTTCAAGCATATCCCATGAATTATCCCACTAATTTGCTACGTGCTTTTGCGGTAGTTTACTCATGGAGAATACTGTAGGCAAAGATAATGATTTTTGTCATACGCCACAAAAAAGAATATCAAATTCGCTAAATAAAAAAGTAAAACATTTCATTTGACGGCTTTTCCACAGCATTTTTTGAATTTTAATCCACTATTGCAAGGACATGGATCATTTCTCCCAATCTTTTTTTTATTGCTAAACGAAATAATCTTTCGGTTTTTATTATGATCTAATAATTGATTTGCTAAGGCTTCTAAATCTGTATTATATTCCCATAATTCATCATTATATACTAAGCAATCAATCATGTGAGGACTATCTATAAGAGAGCCAATACCTAGCCAAGCATTACATTTGCTTTTGTATTTTCTTGCCATAGAATACTGCAATAGTTTATTAGTTAGTTCATTTCTTTCATTTGTATTAAGTGAAATATAGCAAATCCCAAAATGAGGAGCAGAGGAAGTGGAAAAAGTATGTATTTCTCCATCTGAAACTGTTTGTTGTTTAGTTTTAGTTATGCATGAGACTACATTATTTCTTCCTTCTGCTGACCAATCTAATAAATGAAAAATAATATCAGTTACTTGAGAAGCCTTATGACGTTTTATTTCGAAACACAGTTTATCAAAATTCTCATCTTTCCATGCTTTTTTTATTGGATCATTTGAATCAGTAACCATCTCACTATATCCAGCTTTAAAAGGATAATAGTTTCTATCTACAATACTTCCAAAGTCTGTTTCAAGACTAACAAAATCAGCATCTTCAACGCGCCACAACTTATGCATGAGATGGTATCCAAGGTAAACAATTTCTTCATCGGCACGGAAATAGTCCATTAAAGACACACGCTGTCTTACATAATAGAGAAAATCATAAGGATCATTTAAATAATAAGCTAATAATTCCAAATCAAATATTGATAGAAAAATAGGAAATGGCTCCTCTTCTTCTTTTTTTAACATAACATAAGATTGATGTGTAAGAGCTGGATAATTCTCTGTTGTAATTCCCATAATATAGACCTCTGTAATATCTTCTGAAAGGATAATTTCATTTCCCCTTTCATCAAAGAATTTAGCATCTTTTTTCAATATCTTATTGCGAGAAATAATTCCCTGATTATACGCATCTTGAACCGATCCTTTGAAATCTTTTATAAGTTGATTTGCATCTCCTCTTTTTGCTAGCAATGTTAGTTTTTTAGACTTTACTTGAACGCATAATGCTTTACTTCCTAATACACATAAAATATCAATATCTGTATCTCTATATCCTTTCTTTGTAGTAATTATTACAGATTTAAATGTGTTTCTTTTTCCGAAAACTTTAGAAAGAAGTTGATATGCCATTTCTTCACCAACATCTCCTCTATGTTTTGCTAGAGAATCTGAGTAATCTTTGTCTTCACACATCCAGTAAAAAGGACTTTCATAAACAGCTTCCGCAATTAAATAATTTAGAGGAATAAAAAGCCTATCTTCATCAATTCTAATAATCGGTTTTGAGTTAATAATATTAAAATAGCCAAATCCTTTGAAGTCTTTATTTGTATCATGATTTAGGTTAAAAGAAAAATTGTCAATAAACGCATGTACTTGAGCAGACTTTGGCAACTGAGATCGTCTTACAATAAATAAATCAAGTAAATTTTGATAAAAACAAATCCAATTTTCAGATCGAACATTTGCATCATCAATGTTCTTGTCAATTGGAGGGAATGGAAATAAGTTCACATATTGATAAAATTCAGCACTTATTAAGAATTTATTAAAATCTTCTTCTTTGTATTTTTTCTTTAATTTCTTTTTAGCTTCTTTTTTTATTTCAAGAGCAACTTCTCGAAGTCCAACTAAGTTTACTTTCTTTGATTTCTCATGTAATATTTCTTTTATGCTATTTGTAATTTGTATAGCATGCAGAGTGTCGAATTGCTTTTTATCCATTAGCCAGTCTCTGTCATACTTATATTTAGACTCTAAATACTCCAGATATTGAAAATCATAGACTCCATCACCTGCATAGAACATAGGTTCTACCATACTTCCATTGCCAACAAAAAAATCAAATTTTTCTTCAAAGGTATCTTCTATTTTAATGCCACTTTTAGAATGCTGTATTAACTTACTGAATTTATCTATTTGAGGAATAAGATAAGAAGATTGCAGTTCCCTCATTAAAATATATGTTTTCTCTTTCATTTCAATTACTGACTCAGGAGAGTTTGGTATTGAAAAATCTATTTCTTTTTGAATAATAAAACCAAGTATTAAAGTTGCTTCTTTTACACTAAGTTTAGATTTATAGTCAACTTTATGAAGAGTTTCAATATCCACATGAAAATCTTCATAAAGTATTAGACAAAAAGCATAGATATACCCTTTGGATTTTATCAATTTTTGTATATCCGCTATTACTAAATCTGTATTTCTCATATTACTATTGTTTATTTACAAAATTAGCAAAAAAAATGTGATTAGAGTATAGGAAAGAATATTGTTTGCTAACGATGTACCTAAACCATACTTAGAGATTACTTCTATAAGAACTAGAGCAAGTGCATGCTGTGTCCTATCCGTTTTTACAAAAATACAATCTCAATATAATCAAACAATCAGGTGGAAGTCGGCTTTCTACCTTTCTGATACGCAAATACAAATCTACTCGGCTATTCCTACGGGTGGCAATAATGTTATCCACTGTCAGCCTAACGAGTGATTTGCGATATTTGAAACGCTCCATCAGGTAGCGGTCTATATCGGCTCTTAACTCCTCGTATTCAATCATCGCCTTATTCCTTTCTTCTTTTTCTTTTTGCGCTTCTGTGCCTGTAATTCCTCTGCTTGTGTAGCATCGTAATTATTGCCATCACCCAATGAGAAAATAGATAATAGAGAATTACTACTACCGTTATTTAGCTGATTGTAAGCGTGCTTAGTCTCTTGTTTGCTATCAAGATTGCAAGAAATCATGTTTTCTTTTTCACTGGATTGGTATATTTCTTTTTTATTTTCGCCAGTAAAGTTTTGTTCCTGCAATTCAAGTTGTTCAGAGATAGAGCCGTTCTTCATTGTATTGGCATACTCAAAGGATTCAGATAATTGACGGTTGTAGCCGAACAACTTATCAAATCCCTGTTCTAGCTGTTGGAACAGATTTACACGGTCAAAACCGCCTGTTACCGTCCCTTTCTTGGTATTTTTGTGGTTGGTAAGCGGTGATAACTTCTTTTTGTTGGTTTGGTCTTTACGGCTGACAATCAAATGACAGTGCATATTCAGTTGGTTATCGGAACGGTTGCGGTCGAAATGGATTTTACCGTAAAACTTTATATCCGCTTCGGATAATCCTCTGTTGAAGTTCTTGGCATATTCGGGGATAAACACCTCACGGATATACCGTTTCATGGCTTCCGCTTTCTCCTTTTCGGTATTACCCATCGCCCGTAGTTCGCTTTCCGATGGGCTAACGTGAATAGCAAAAAACTTAGCATCTGTTTTTAGCAGTTGCCCGATAATAGTGTCTATGTCATTGATAACCTTTGATTTGTAGATATTATCATCCGTCAGAGTGAAAAAGCCATCGGTATAGATTCCTTTCTCCATACGTTCCAAATCTTCATGTTCCAAATACGAAACCAATTGCCGACTACTCCCGGCATTGTTGTACGTTCCGCCTGATGGTGGGGCAAAATCTATGTGCATGGCTTTATGTGTTTATCAGATTAATGATTTCCGCCTTTAAGTTCTCTTTCCGTTTACTATCCATTACTCCACATGCAGATAACTCCGAATAAAGTTGTATCAGTTGAAGCAGCTTCTTATAATCCCGTTGGTGTATCTGATAGAGTGCATTTAGTTGCTTTCCTTGTTGGTTGATTATATCGGCATGTTTACCAAACTGTTCACTGACTTTTTGTAATACGGCTGTTTGCTTTCCCTGACTGGCTTCCAGTTGAGAAAGAATAAGCGTTTCCAAAGTCTTGCCAATGGTATCAAACCGAACCGTAATAGAATTGGCGGTTCGTATCATGGGATTTAGTTGTTCTTCCTCATAGTGACGGATGAAGCGGATAATATCATCCTGTCTCTTATTTATTTTCGCCAGTTCCGATTTTACAGATTCAGGTGCTTCGGATGGGTTGATATGTGCCTTATCTATATACCCGAACGCCA
>ERZ860059.392-NODE-392-length-29537-cov-4.755512_pt1 | contig 29537 bp, 29 predicted proteins | sample MGYA00510113_ERZ860059 | MGnify/ENA primary metagenome ERZ860059 (study PRJEB30046, sample SAMN00715190) | human gut metagenome | study: EMG produced TPA metagenomics assembly of the A metagenome-wide association study of gut microbiota in type 2...
TTGTGGCACAGGGGACGGGGGAGAGGGCGGGTGACGACGGACGCAGACCGGTCCGGATGGCGTGCATGACATTGTCGTAGGCATCGCACCATTCGAGGTTGGCGACGTGGTTGTTGAGCTTGTTTCCGTCGAGGTGGTTCACTTGGGGGAGACGCTTCGGGTTGGGGATAAAAGCTGTTGCCACTAAGCGGTGTACAGAGTAGCCGACGTATATCCCCTTTTGGCGGATGGCCACGTACTCATAACCTTTTGCGGTAATGCTGCTGCTGATTATCAACTTCGATTTGCCTTTGAAACTCAATATCCGCCCGTGGTCTGAAACCATATAATCGGAATTTGCTTCGATAAATCTCCAATTTTCCATACTTTATTCTTTATATTGTTAATAAAATTATACTTCGTTAAAAAGAAATCCCTTTTCCGAAACCACCGGGGATAAACGGCGCAGCCTGCATGGTAGAAACGGCGTAGCCTGCAAGGTAAAAACGGCATAAACAAGGACTGTTAAACGGCGTAGCCTCCTCGCTGACATGAGGCGGTTCCGCCCGCTTACTCCGGTCTTTGACCTTTCTCATTCCTCCTCTGCACGGGGTTCGAGCCGTTCGGCACAGCGAACGAGAAACTCCAGCTCCTCCCGACACCCTTGAATGGCTTCATACAAAGAGTCCACATGATACATTCTGCAAAGCGTTTCCCATTCTTTTCGTTCTTCTGAAGTCATTTGTTCTCCGAAATTCATTTGCTGTCCAAAACTTATCTGCTGCCCGAAACTCATTTCAAAACTTATCTGCTGCCCGAAACTCATTTGCTCTCCGAATCTCATCTGCTCTTCGAAACTCATTCGACGCAAAGGAAATTTTCGGCATGAAACGTGCGCCACCCTTTGGCTTCGAGGTCGTAGTAGACTACAAACGTATTTTCCGGTCGTGGCATATAGGGGCGGTGAAAACTGTGTTGATATCCGGTGAGCGTGCCGACAGCGTGGCGCACGGTTCCGTCCTGCTTGGTGTAGCAGAATTTCACGTTCTCCCTGTGCATCTTCCTTATCAGTCCACCGATTCGGTGGGCGATGATGAGCGCATCACGCCGGTTCATGTCATTGTTGCGACGGATGACGGCGGCCCGCCTCATGAGCCGTACCCGTGGGAGGGAATGTTGTTTTTTCATTTCAGTCATATGATTCAATTGTTATTTATTGATTTCGGGGCAAAAGTAGACTGTGGGTAGAATAAAAACCGTTCACGCTTGACTAAAATGAAAAAATATGTAGAAAGAGTCACGCGTGACCCAAAATGTTAAAGGTAAATCCCGAATTTTGTCGGATTAATTTAAATATAATTAGTAATGAACAAAAAAGAAAACTGCCAGAACAGTAGTGAAAGAGAACAACACATTGAAGTAAAAAGGACTGTAAATCAGAAAAGTACAAGTCAGAAAAAAGTAAATCAGAAAAGCATGAGTCAGGAAAAAGCAAATCAGAAAAGCATGAGTCAGAAAAAAGCAAATCAGAGTGGCGAAAAGTCCGTGTATGACGAGAACAGGGATGCCCTTCAGGAAAGAGTCGAAGAGAAGCAATGGAAGAAAAAGCAATGTAATGGCTTGCAGCACAGTGATGACGAAGAAAAACAGAAAGTCATCGATTCGATTATGAAAGTCAGCCGGGATAACGGCTTTGACGACGCTTATCTTCAGCAGCATTCGGACTGTTCGGCATCGTCGATCAAGCGCTTCCACTCGGCCTGGATGGGAAAGAGAATGTCCAATTGGACGACGATTTTTAATTTAGCGCACTGCGTGTCCGTCAATTGTGTCTTTGCCGAAAATCTGGTCGGGATGCTGGTTGTCATTATTATGTTCTTGATTAGAGATGCCGGAATTGTGAGTTACCATATCGACTCGCCCAAGAAAGTGGTGATAGAAATAAATTTCGGTAAAGATAAATTATTGCGCATGAAAGACGAGGAAAAGAACGAAAAAGGAAAAGAAGGTAAAGACGACGAACACCTTTGAGCGACGACAATGATCGGGACAAAGGAAAGAACAACTGACGGAATGAGGTAAGTCCTGTAAGAACTTGGTAGTCTGTATTCGTAAAAAAACGATTCGATATCAGCGATGGATTTCCATTTTATTCCCTTGTTATAATGTCACCACAAATGTAATCATATTATTGAGAAAACCATGCAGAAACGCTTTTATTCTGAAAAATAAGTTTTATTGTTCACTCAGATTTCATATTCGATGTTGACATCCTACGTTTTCTCTTTTAGATATTTATTTGTTTTCCTTTGTCGGTTTCTACCGTATTGCACGTTTGTCATTATTTACAAATTCTAATTATTGCATTCTCAGTTCGGGTAAAACGAATCCGTTTTCCGAGCTGAGAATGCAGATGACGGCTTTTAATAAGTCTGTTTGTTTTTATTTCTTTAGTAATATATTATAAACTGGCAGATAAGTCGCTCTACCAAGTTCTTACAGAACTTACCTTTTTGTATAGTAATATTTAAAGATTTAATAGCAATATTTTAAGATATTCAGTGATCGGTTCCGCAAACAATCAAAACAATCACTATTTATGGAAGCGCGGATAACTCGAAAAACAGCGGCACTTGCAATCTTTCTGATCAGTGCATTTCAGACTTACATTTATGCCGGCCGCCCCTCTTCTTGTCAACTATTAATCATCAATTCTTATACCGAAAACTGTCTGTGGAGCGATGACTTTATGGCCCCTGTCTATAAAGAGTTTCGCGTCCAGAACAGCCCGGTTGACATATGTGCCGAGCACATGGAACTGATGGCGACCGTTGTCCCGGATATGCGCAAACAGGTCTTCATGTCCGACAGGCGCTGGATCAGCGCGCAATGCAGGAAAGAAGCGGAGGAAGTGATGCCTTTCCTGTTGATCGGCGGCTATTTCTGGACAGACAGTGAAATAAAGAAACATCTGCTCCCGGTGATCAAAAGCCGCCTGGACGGAGCGTCGCATCCGCACAGAGTGGAAACGACAGCGATGGGGACGCCCCCATCCGTCATCAATTATGCCGACTACGTAGAGAGCGGACTGTTGCTCGGCCTGTGTCCCGACGACACTGTTTTTGGTATGAAGCCCCCCACTTTTTTCGAGCGGAACAAATATTATCTGGCCCTGTTTTTCTCTTTGATGGCACTGGCCGTCATCTATGTGATATGGCTCCGGAGGGCGCTGCATGAGAGGAGCAGGCGGCTGGAGATCATGAGGAGCTATAGCAGTCTGGTCGAAAACATGCCCGTTCTCTATGCCCGTGTCGAGCTCATATTCGACCCCGGTGCCCGGATTATCGACTATGTCTACCGGGAAGTGAATCCCACTTTCGAGAAATACATCCTGCCCAAAGAAAAAATACTGGGAAAGAAATACAGCGAACTCAATCCGGATTATTCGCCGGAACTGCCCGACAGGTACAGCGAACTGAATGACAACAGGCAAATAACCTTTCAGTATTATCTGGAGAAGACGAAAACTCATCTGACCGTCATCTCCATACATTCCAAAACGAAAGGCTGCGTCGATGTCTTTGGTGTGGACAATACCGAACTGGTGCTGACGCAGCAAATGCTGAAATCCACCAACCATAAGTTGTCCGCCGCCCTCGACGCTGCCGACATGACCCCTTGGAAATGGGATTTGCGGACCGGCCTCCTCTCGTGCAACGTCAGCCACGACTTGTACGTCACCGAAGAGGAGGTGACGCATGACGGCAACCTGATTATCGTGCCCACCTCCGCCTGTTTCGCGAAAATCTGCGATGAAGACCGCGAACGCGTGCGGGACGCCTTCGAGCGCCTCGCCAATGGCGAAACGCAGAAAATGCGCGAGGAATATCGGGTAGGCAGACAGTGGCTTCCTTCCCCGCAACAGAATGAATGGGTAGAAGTGCGCGCAGCCGTGGACGAGCGCGACGCTAACGGAAAACCGCTGAGCCTTATCGGCACTTCGATGACCGTCACCCAACGAAAGGAAATGGAGGAAGCGCTCGTACAGGCAAAGGTGAAAGCCGAGGAGGCGAACACGCTCAAATCTTCTTTCCTCGCCAACATCAGCCACGAAATACGCACTCCCCTCAACGCCATTGTCGGCTTTTCCTCGCTGCTGGTGTCGGCGGAAAGGGGGATTTCGGAAGAGAAACAGGAATATATCAACATCATTGAAAACAACAACACACTCCTGTTGCAGCTTATCAGCGATGTGCTCGACCTTTCGAAGATCGAAGCCGGAACGATGGAGTCCGACTACGCCCCGATAGATGTGCACGGCCTGTTTATCGAACTCGAAGATACGTTCCGGTTGAGGAATAAAAAGTCCGGCATCTGTATCTGCTATCACCGCCGGACGACCGAATGTGTCGTAAAGGCGGACCGTAACCGTCTGGTACAGGTGATGATGAATCTGATGAATAATGCTGTGAAGTTTACCGGGGAAGGCAGCATTGAGTTCGGGTTTGATGTGCGCGAAGACGGTTTCCTGCATTTCTATGTCACCGACACCGGTTGCGGGATACCGGAGGAACGGTTGGAAGAAATCTTCGGGAATTTTGTCAAACTCAACAGCTTTGTGCAGGGCACGGGACTCGGACTCACCATTTGCCGGGCAATCGTCGAAAGGATGGGAGGAAAGATCGGTGCTGTCTCACGGCTGGGTCAGGGGAGTACTTTTTGGTTCACGCTGCCTTATACGGCCAACGAAGAGAAGGTTTGAAAGGGACGTGGCGTGACGGAAATATACTTGCTTCCCGAAGAATGGGACTTTTTAGTCAGCCCCTTCCCGAAGGGAGGGGAAGCCATGCGGATAGTCAGCTCGAATCAAGGCTCCCCCAAGAAACGGAAGATGAGCCCTACTTGCGCCGGAGTGAGCAGGATGGCTTTCTCGGAATATCCCGTGCGGGCGAGTTCGTTTTGTAGTGCCGTGTTCTTGGCGATCCAGCTGCGGAGAGTGCGGCGTGCGGAGGCGGGCTGTATGTGGGGCAGGTAGAGAGTGGCCAGTTGGCTTTTGCTGTATGCCTGTATGCGGGGCAGGGTTGCATTTTCTTCGGAAGTTGGTTTCATGATTTTTGCTTTCATTGTCTTTTGATATTGCTTTTACTATCTTTTCTATATTTCTTTCTTTCATTTTCGTTGCCAATGTAAAGGTACGCCTTTTTTAGTCGTTTGGTGTTGCTTTGTACAGAAGTCCTTGGAGGCAGTATTTGTGCGAGGCCGTGCCGATGCTCTTCCGTTACAAGTCGTTACATCGTGTATCCGGACTTTTTTGCCATCGCCTACTTTTGTCACCGTAATCGATTGCACATAGAAAACTTACATCAACCATTAAAAAAAGAAAGGAAAACAACCTTATGCCATTAATTTACAAACCTTACCAGGCGAATATCGCCAACAAAGCGGGACAGAAACTGTATTACCCCCGCCTCGTGAAATTCTCGAAAATGGTCAACACGCAGAAGATGGCGGAGCTGATCGCCGAGAAGGCTTCTCTGACACCGGGTGATGTCCACAACGTGATTCGAAACTTGATGTCCGTGATGCGTGAACAGTTGCTCAACAGCCGCACAGTACGTCTCGAAGGCTTGGGCACATTTACGATGATCGCCAAAGCCGGAGGAAAGGGAGTCGTGTTGGAAAGTAAAGTCAGCAGTTCGCAGATCGTTTCGCTGCGCTGTCAGTTTACTCCCGAATATACCCGTTCTGCCGATGGCGTCACTACCCGTGCACTGACTTCCGGAGTAGAATTTGTCCACGTCAAGGACGTAGCGGGCGGCTTTGTGGACGACGATGATAAAAATCATTCGGGAGGCGGAGACACTCCCGGCGGAGGAAGCACTCCCGGAGGCGACGACGATGAGGCTCCGGACCCAACCGTTTAATGAGGCTGAATCGCTGACTCACTAATGCATGATCGGTTCCCTTATTAAATTGCTCCATTCACTCTGTTTTTTAACTCTAAAGAAGGAAGCTATGAAATTATTTTTAGAAAAGTTATTGGATATTTTGGAAGCACTCTTGCGCTTCCGTCGTCGGAAAGCTAAAAAGACGGGAGATTCATAAACCGACCTCCTCTCTTAAAAACTAGAGAATCCCCTTTTATTTAAAACCGTATCTGTCTATGATATGGGGTTGAATAAAGGGGATTTTTGTATGGGAAAGTAATAGGTAATTGTATAGTAATAGGTAGTGGAATTTAATTCATTTCATTTCTTGTGCGAAATGATTCATACCTGCTCTGAGATGTAGGATTTATGGAAAAGTGTATTATCAAAAAATGGGGTCACCTATACCCCTGTTTGCTACATTATGTTTTTTGAGCCCGATAATGCGGTAGTTGGAGAATTTTGACATCTATAAAAGAATATCCCGGCAGATTGGATAACAGTCAACCGTCCAATCATAAAAAGGGCTGCCCCAATTCTGCTTGGGAGCAGCCCTTCTTGCTTTTTCCGGTTTATCTCTAATGCATTTTATTTAATCAGATAGACTTTTTGAAGATAAACCCTTTTGTTGTGTGCTTTTGGGGGATGAGCCACCTTACGGCATTTCTGTTTCCATTTGGAATTTCCGGCTTACCTTCATCAGGTTAATGATGTAAGTCACTACATTTTGAGCTTCCTGCACCATGGTCAGATAAACCATACTTACCCGGATACTGCCCGACTGGCTTTGGATGCGCTGCAACTCTTTGCGTTTCAGTTGCGATAGCTGTCCGTTGAGGTCGTTGGCACGGCGGATTTCCTCTTCCATATTCTGATAATCGTTGTTTTCCAACTTCTTGCGGCATTGCTGAATCAGATAAGTGATGTCCTCGGCCACGTCGCTGAATTCACCTTTCTGAATGGCGTCGAGCGGGTTGAAGTTATTGTCGATGTGTTCAAGACACGGTTCGCAGAGGCGCGAGATGCTGTACACCAGTTCGCTGGCGAAGTCGTTGCCTTGATAGTAGTAGAGTCCTTTTTCGAGCACGGTGTTGTTGTCGAGGCGGCACATGGCAACGGTTCCGGTGCGTTTCATCTGCTTGATGAGTTGCTTTTCGAATTTCGTGGAACCCATGGCACGACGCAGTCCGCGCAGGTTTTCGTGTATAAAGGAGGTGACGGTCAGTTCGAAATTTGTTTCGGCGTACTCCAGCACTTTGGCGAGTTCTTCGCGGGTATGTTTACGCATCAGTTGCAGCGCTTCTTCGCTGTCAGCGGTCTGCATGAGTTGTTTCAGCGTTTCGTTGCCTTTCTCTTTCGCCTTGCGTTTCTTATACATCACCTGGCTGCGGATGAGGATGAAAATCGCTATTCCGATCAGTGCGATGATGGAGATGTTGCCGCCGTAGTGCAGCACGAGGGCTACGAAGAAGCAGATGGTGAAGGCGGCTCCGGCAGTGATGAACCAGCCACCGATGACGCTCAGAACGCCTGTGATGCGGTAGACGGCGGAGTCACGTCCCCATGCACGGTCGGCGAGCGACGTACCCATTGCTACCATGAAGGTGACGTAGGTGGTAGAGAGCGGCAGTTTCAGCGACGTTCCCAAGGCGATGAGCAGACCGGCGAGGACGAGGTTGACAGAGGCGCGGACGAGGTCGAAAGCGGCTCCGTCGGCTATGATGGCTTCGTTTTTGCGGAAACGGGAGTTGATCCACTGCTTCGTGCTTTCGGGCATGATGCGGGAGGTGCCGTTGGCAAGTGTCATGCTGAAACGTACCAGTGTGCGTGCCATCGGGGTGCTTCCGAAGTTCTCTTCTCCTTCATCCTGACGGGAGAGGTCTACCGAGGTTTTGATGACGGCGTGCGCCTTTTTGGAGGTGCAGAGGGCGTAGACCATGATGGCGCCGGCACCGATAAGGAAGTACCACGGTGTCTTGGCGGGGCCTAGCAGCGAGGTCATCAGGAAGCTGTCCGGACTTGCTCCGGCTCCGTTGGTGGTGTAGTCTATGAAGGAGGAGTAGCCTGCGAGGGGGACTCCGATGAAGTTGACGAGGTCGTTGCCGGCGAAGGCGAGGGCGAGAGCAAAGGTGCCCATCAGTACCACTACTTTGAAAACATTGACTTTGAGCCAGTGAAGCACTTGCATCAGTGCCGTGAAGAAGACGAAGAAGCTGGCGATGAGCAGCAGCGTGTTGTCCTGTATCCACTGTTTGTTTTCGGGGGTCATGAAGGAGCTGTCTTTCAACCCTTTGATCAGCATGAAGTAGATGATGGAGGTGGCGGCGATCCCACCGAAAAGGCCGATGCTGTATTTGATGTTTTTCGTGTAATTGAACGTGAAAACGATGCGGGCGAGCCACTGTACTAACATACCGAAGAAGAAGGCGATGGCTACGGACACGAAAATGGCCATGATCACGGAAAGTGCTTTGTCGGTGTTGATCAGATCGCCCAACGCAAGGGTGGCGTCATTGTTTACTTTGATCAGGGAGAGGGCGAAAGTTCCTCCGAGCAGCTCGAAGACCAGTGAGACGGTCGTGGAGGTGGGCATGCCCATAGAGTTGAAGACGTCCAGAAGGACTACGTCGGTCAGCATGACGGCGAGCAGTATACACATGATTTCGGCAAAGTAGAAATGCTCGGGCTGATAGATTCCGTGACGGGCTATATCCATCATGCCATTGGACAGGGATGCGCCAATGAAAATACCGATCCCGGCTATGAAAAGAATGGTTTTGAACGAAGCGGCCTTGGCGCCTACCGCAGAGTTCAAAAAGTTAACTGCATCATTACTGACTCCGACTATCAGATCGAAAACAGCTAGTACAAAGAGGAAGATGATAATGCATAAATAAATAGTCTCCATAATAAATATATGTGTATGTTGTTTCCGGCTGCAAAGGACGGGATTTGACGTTGCAGGGAGGTGTCATACATGTTACATTTATGTTACAATCGTCTTTCTTTTGTCTTGAAACAAAAGAAAGAAGCAAAGAAAAATTCAAGGCTGACTTTTTTCTCCTACTCGCTCCCTGCACTGCGCTAAAGGGCAGAAACTCGCTACGCTCAAACAGTCTGCCCTTTTTAACGCTCCGTTACGGGAGCTCGCTTGACGGAGAAAAAAGTAGGTCGGAGGGGCGTGCGGGATGGGTGTTGTAGGGGAGGTTGTGTGAGATGTCGGTGTGGTTGTTGCGAGGAAAGCCATGTAGCAAGGGCGTATAGCAGGGATGTGCAGCGGGAACGTTGCGGGAAGGCCGTGCGGGGCGTTGTAGGTTGCTGGACACGGGTATGGGATTCTTATGTTAGTTAATTAGTTGGTTGTTTTTTAGTTATTTGTTTTGTTTAACCAGTCATAGAAGGTGTATTGGGCTCGTACAGCGGGGGTGCCGGGCGCTCTTTTTTTGAATATATTTCGCAGGTTGTCGTCTACCCAGCAGGCTTTTTGGTTGTCGGCGAGCTGGATATTAAGCATTTCGATGAGGCTGTCACGCAGGTCGGGGGCGAGAATGGGGGTGATGGCTTCGATGCGGCGGTAGAGGTTACGACGCATCCAGTCGGGGGAGCCCATGAAGACTTTGGGTTTGCCGTCGTTGCCGAAGTACCAGATACGGGCGTGTTCGAGGAAACTGTCTACAATACGGGTGACACGAATGTTACGACTGTATGACTGTCCGGGGATAAGACAACAGATTCCACGGACGATGAGGTCTATTTGTACGCCGTGTTCGGAGGCTTCGTAGAGACGGTCGATCATGGCGGGGTCTTGAAGGGCGTTCATTTTTAAGATGATACGGCCTTGTTTGCCTTCGTCGGCGAGGGCGATTTCCCGATCAATCAGGCGGTTCAATTCGGGGATGAGGTTGAAACGGGCGACAAGAAGGGTGGTGAACTTCGGGTCTTCTTTGCCTTGCAGGGTGCGGAAGAGGTTATAGAGGTCGGCCACTATCTTCGGACGGCAGGTGAAAAGGCCACAGTCGGCGTAGAGGGTGGCGGTCTTTTCATTAAAGTTACCGGTGCTGATATAGGCGTAGCTGGGTATTTTTTCACCGTTCAGTCCGCGGCGGCGGATAAGGGCTACTTTGGCGTGTACTTTCAGACCGGGTATGCTGTATATTATTTTAATGCCGGCGGCTTGCATCATTTCGGCCGTGGCAAGGTTGTTTTCTTCGTCGAAACGGGCTTTCAGTTCCACGAATACGGTGACTTTCTTGCCGTTTTGGGCGGCGGCTATCAGGGTGTTGATGACGGCGGAGTTTTCAGCTACGCGGTATTGGGTTACCATGATTTCACGGGTTTCCGGGTTGTGCACGGCTTCATACAGGAAGTGGATGAAGTGCTCGAAAGAGTGATAAGGGTAATATAATAACAGGTCCTTCTTGGCAACGTAGTTGAAGATAGATTCTTTTTCGTCGAGGATGGTCAGCTTCATTGGCTTCGGCTTTTCGAGGCTGTGAAGAGATTTGTTCGGGTTGGGAAGATGACGCAGGTCTTCAAGATTCAGGTGCTTGTCGCCGGGGACAAGTTCATCACGCTGAATATGGAAGGCGTCTACCAGAAAGTCCAGAAAGTCATGAGGCATACCACGGTCGTAGACGAAACGGCAGACGTCACCGATCTTACGTTTCTTCACTTTCTTCTTGAGTTGAGCGACAAGGTCGGCACTGCTGGCGGTGTCGTCAATTAATATGTCAGCGTCACGGGAGATTTTGATGCAGTAGCTGGAATCAACATCGTAGCCGGGGAAAATAAGGTTGAGGTTTGCCTTGATTATATCTTCGGTAAACATCAGGTAATGGTTTTTCTCGCGGGATGGAAGTTCGATGAAGCGGGGCACTTTGGCGTAGGGTTGCTTCATCACGAAGTAAAGAGGTTGCCGGGATTCTGTTAGACTGGTAGTTCCTTCATTTCCTTCTTTCTTCGGATAGACTCGTATGGCCAGGTAAAGGCGGTTATCCCGCAGGAAGGAGACTATTTTATCTTTGGATACAGGCACAGGCTGCAGGTAGGGAAAAATTTCTTCCCGGAAAAAGTCTTTAACAAACTGCTGGTGGAACGGTTCTACATGTCTGTCCTGATAAAAGATGATGTGATTCTTGCGCAGGGCAGGTAGTAGTTTCTCTTCATAAATGCGTACACGGTCATCCAGCTGGCGGGTGACTTCTTTATTTATTTCTTCTACCAGTTCGCGGGCGGATTGTACGGTTTCTTCATCACTTTCCGTAGCGCCGGAGGCAACAGCTTTATGGTCGGCTACACGGATTTTGTAAAATTCTTCGAGGTTGGAAGAGTAGATAGAGATGAAGTTGATACGTTCGTAGAGCGGTAGACGCTCGTCCAGAGCCTCCAACAATACGCGGTAATTGAATGAGAGCCAACTAATATCTCGCTTGAAATAATTATATTTGCTTTCCATGTGCTTTAAGATTTTTCCAAATATAGTATCTTTGTGGGATTAAACAAAGAAATTTATGACAAGAATTGGATTATTATCTGATACTCACGCTTACTGGGACGAGAAATATCTGGAATATTTTGAACCATGTGACGAAATCTGGCATGCCGGAGACATCGGTTCGCTGGAAGTAGCGGAAAAGTTAGCCGCCTTCCGTCCATTCCGGGCGGTATATGGAAATATTGACGGACAGGAAATCAGAAAGCTGTATCCGCAAATAAACCGTTTCACGGTGGATGGTGCAGAAGTGCTGATTAAACATATCGGCGGTTATCCGGGGAAATACGATCCTTCCATCATCGGCAGTCTGATGACACGTCCGCCCAAACTTTTTATCAGCGGACATTCTCATATATTAAAGGTGAAATATGATAAAACACTGGATATGTTGCATATTAATCCGGGAGCTGCCGGCATGTCCGGTTTCCACAAGGTACGGACTTTGGTACGTTTTGTTATCAACCAGGGGGCCTTTCAGGACTTGGAAGTCATCGAATTGGCGGACAAATAAAATAAATGTTCCTGCCAGATTGAAAAATTATTTTAAAATTTTGCCACGTCGGAATTCTTTCCGACCTTTGCACGCAGTTAATGAATAACTCAGACGAACATGAAAGGAATTATTCTAGCCGGTGGTAGTGCCACCCGACTTTATCCGCTCTCTAAAGCGATTTCCAAACAAATCATGCCTGTGTATGACAAGCCGATGATTTATTATCCGTTGTCAACACTTATGTTGGCAGGAATACGCGAAGTGTTGATTATTTCGACTCCACGCGACTTGCCGATGTTCCGCGACTTGTTGGGAACGGGTGAGGAACTGGGTATGTCTTTCTCCTATAAAATTCAGGAACAACCTAACGGACTGGCACAAGCTTTCGTATTGGGAGCCGATTTCCTGAACGGCGAACCGGGCTGTCTGATTCTTGGGGATAATATGTTTTACGGACAGGGCTTCTCCGCCATGCTCCGCCGGGCTGCCAATATAGAAAAGGGCGCCTGCATCTTCGGTTACTACGTGAAAGACCCGCGCGCTTATGGTGTAGTGGAATTTGACGAACAGGGAAAAGTGATTTCACTGGAAGAAAAGCCGGAAGTGCCGAAAAGTAATTATGCCGTTCCGGGACTTTATTTCTACGATGCCAGTGTGACGGAAAAAGCAGCGGCTCTTCGTCCTTCAGCACGTGGAGAGTATGAGATAACAGACTTGAACCGTCTGTATCTGGAAGAAGGTACATTGAAAGTGGAACTCTTCGGACGCGGATTTGCATGGCTCGATACGGGTAACTGCGACAGTCTGCTGGAAGCTTCCAACTTCGTGGCCACTATTCAGAACCGCCAAGGTTTTTACGTCAGCTGTATTGAAGAAATCGCCTGGCGTCAGGGATGGATTCCGACGGAGCAGTTGCTTCTACTGGGTCAACAGCTCGAAAAAACCGAGTATGGAAAGTACCTTATCGAATTGGCTAAACAATCCTAAAATCAACATAAAGAATAAAATATGAAAACTTATCTAGTGACCGGTGCCGCAGGATTTATCGGGGCAAATTACATCAAGTACATCTTAGCCAAACATAACGACATCAAAGTCGTGATATTGGACGCTTTGACGTATGCAGGTAACTTAGGAACGATTGCCAAAGACATCGACAACGAACGCTGTGTCTTTATCAAAGGAGACATTTGTAGCCGCGATGTGGTAGACGGTCTTTTTGCTGAGTATCGTTTTGACTATGTGGTGAATTTCGCTGCCGAGAGCCATGTGGACCGCAGCATTGAAAATCCGCAACTGTTTCTGATTACCAACATTCTCGGAACACAGAACTTACTGGATTGTGCACGCCGTGCATGGGTAATGGGGAAAGACGAACAAGGATATCCGACCTGGAGAAAAGGTGTACGCTATCATCAGGTATCTACCGATGAGGTGTATGGTTCATTGGGAGCCGAAGGGTATTTCACTGAAGCAACTCCGCTTTGTCCTCACAGCCCATACAGTGCTTCTAAGACAAGTGCAGACATGGTGGTAATGGCTTACCACGACACTTATAAAATGCCGGTAACGATTACCCGTTGCTCCAACAACTACGGTCCGTACCACTTCCCGGAAAAATTGATTCCGTTGATTATCAAGAATATCCTCGAAGGAAAGCATCTCCCCGTCTACGGTGACGGTAGCAATGTGCGCGACTGGCTTTATGTGGAAGACCACTGCAAAGCAATCGACCTCGTTGTGCGTGAAGGTCAAGACGGAGAAGTGTACAACGTTGGTGGACACAACGAGAAAACAAACCTCGAAATCGTGAAACTGACAATTTCGACTATCCACCGTCTGATGGCAGAAAATCCCGAATATCGTCAGGTTCTCAAAAAGAAAGTGAAAGACGAAAACGGAGATATTTCGATCGAATGGATCAACGAAGATCTGATTACTTTCGTTAAGGACCGTCTGGGACACGACCAACGTTATGCTATCGACCCCACCAAGATAACAAATGCCTTAGGATGGTATCCCGAAACTAAATTCGAGGTAGGTATCGTAAAGACAATCGAATGGTATTTAGCCAACCAAGCTTGGGTGGAAGAAGTTACCAGCGGAGATTATCAGGGTTACTACGAAAAGATGTACGGGAAATGATTCTCAATTTATCAACATTCCTATTGCAATAAGAATACCCATAAGCAGCATATTACGCGAAGTCTCGCCTAATATGCTGTTTAATTTTTTACCGCTGTATATTTTCACCATCCGTTTCCAGGTAAGGAAATGAGGGATCAGATAAAGTTGCGGAAGAAAAGCGGCGTAGAAATGACCTTCACGAAGGAAACACAAGCAGAGAAGAGAAGCGGTAATCCCCAGCATCAAATAAAAATAGCGACCGAATTTCTCGCCAAAACGAACGATCACTGTCCTTTTTCCACTGCGTGCATCCGCTTCGCGGTCACGATAATTATTGACTACCAACAATGTATCGATAAGCAGTCCGCAGATTAAAGAGGCGATAGTGACATCCGGTGTCCAAGTTAGCGCCTGTACGTAATATGTTCCGCCTACGGGTACAAAACCGAAAAAGACAATCACCAATACATCGCCCCAACCGTTGTAAGAAAGAGGATAAGGACCGGTGGTATAAAGAAAGGCAAATAACACACAAAGCACTCCTACGATAATCAATTCCCACCCGGCAAAGAAGAGTAACGTACAGCCGATAAGGCAGGCAAGAGCAACCGTAATAATAATCCCGGTTTTCATCGCTTGCGGAGAAATCCATCCTTGCGCACAAGCACGTTCGGGGCCTAACCGGTCTTCCCGGTCTGTTCCTTTGAGGAAGTCGAAAAGGTCATTGATGAAATTAGCGGCAATTTGCATCAGACTTGCAAACAGACAGCAGATCAGTGCAGGCAACCAGTGAAAACGTCCGTCCATTGCAGCAAGAGCAGTACCTATCATAACCGGAGTTATAGCCCCTGTCAGCGTTTTGGGACGTGCAGCTAATATCCATGCTTGTAGTGAGTTACGCTTTACTTCTTCCATACTTTAATATATTATAAATAGTTTTGACGGACAAAGATACATGATTTTTCGTATCTTTGCACCCCGAAAAACTTCAAACTAAGAGAAGATGAAGAAAATAAAAACAATCTACCCTGTTATCCTGTTGACATTGCTTTTGCTGGTTTCCTGTAAGTCGAAAAAGAATATGGTGGCTACCTTGCCACGCCCTGTTTTAAATTCAGATTCTATTTATCCGGATACGGCTAATGCCATAGCCGGGTTATTCTCCCCCGACCACTCGCAACTCAAAGAGCTGAATGTTTCCAAAAACAAAAAGCAGAATACAAAGAAAAAGACTTCTACCGATACACACGAATCGTCGGATCTGGTACTGCGGGGAACAAAAATCACTTCTTCCAGCGTAGATGTATCTTCTGTCTATACCGGAGTGGACCGTCTAGTAAAATATGACTTTACACACCGCGATGTTCCCGAAGCCTTTGAAGGTTTCCGTATCGCTTTCATTTCCGACTTACACTACAAAAGTCTGCTGAAAGAAAAAGGTCTGAACGACCTTGTCCGCCTACTGATTGCTCAAAAGGCTGATGTTCTTCTAATGGGTGGTGACTATCAGGAAGGTTGTGAATATGTGGAACCTTTGTTTTCCGCACTGGCACGCGTAAAAACACCGATGGGAACTTATGGGGTAATGGGCAATAACGACTACGAACGTTGCCACGACGATATTGTGAATACAATGAAACATTACGGCATGCGTCCGTTAGAACATGAAGTAGATACGCTTCGTAAAGACGGGCAGCAGATCATTATCGCTGGAGTGCGCAATCCTTTTGATCTGGGGCGCAACGGAGTATCGCCTACTCTGGCACTCTCTCCCAAAGATTTTGTCATCTTACTGGTTCATACTCCGGATTACATCGAAGATGTTTCAGTAGCTAACACCGACCTTGCCCTGGCAGGACACACCCACGGCGGACAAGTCCGTGTATTCGGAGTTGCCCCGGCACTTAACTCACACTATGGCAATCGTTTCATCACCGGACTGGCATATAATTCTGCAAAAATACCTTTGATTATAACAAACGGAATAGGAACCTCCAAATTACCAATCCGTGTCGGCGCTCCGGCGGAAATCATCGTTATTACTCTTCATCGATTAACGGAGTAAACTGGATAGCCTCCCAAGCCTTTGGATGCACAAAGTATCGAACATCTTTCCCTGCATCCAGTGCTTCTCGAATAAAAGTAGAACTGATTTCAAATACAGGAGAATGAACAAGACGCACCGTTTCCGGCAATTCCTCCTCTTTGACGGGAAAGCCGGGACGGGGGTAAATAAGAATCTGATTCTCTTTAATGATACGTTCGGACTGATACCAATATCCAAAACGTTCCCAATTATCGGAACCGATAATGAAATAAAACTCGCGATCGGGAAATGCCTCACGCAGTTTCTCCAACGTATATACGCTATATGAGGGGCGAGGCAAATGAAACTCAAAATCTGAAGCCTGAAAACGAGGATAGTCACTGATGCTCAACTTTACCAGTTCGAGACGTAATTCATCATTCCATAACTTCTCCTGTGCTTTCAAAGGATTCTGCGGACTCACCATAAACCAGATTTCATCCAATCCTTCATACTCACAAAGGTAGTTGGCTAGAGCAAGATGTCCGATGTGAATCGGATTGAATGATCCGCTGAAGATTCCGGTTTTAAGTTTAGTCATTATATAATCAATTTTAGAGTCACCTTTATGGATGATTCAATTACTGCGATTTGCTCAAATGAGAAAATAGAACTTACACATTCAGCAAATCTTTAAATCCTTCTATCGACTTATTGGGCTCAAACTCTATAATTTGATAATCAGCAATTTCGTTAAAAGGATCTTCTTTAATTATTTCTTCCACCTCTACCCTATCTGTAGCCCGGCAGAGAATCACACCTCCTGTACGAGGAATTTGTGGACCAGAGGCAAGAAAGTTTCCAGCATTATAATATTTATCAAGAAAACGACAATGTGCATCCAATAATTCGAGTACTTTTTCGATAGGAGCTTTATAGGTCAAAATTAACACAAACATATTCTAATGCTTTTAGTTTCTCTATGAAGAGATACTCATTTAGAAAACCCTAAGAATTTAAAAACTCTCTGATAACTTTCAAAGCTTCCGCTTTAGCAGCTTCCAAATCGTCATTGACAATCACACGATCGAATTGCGAAGCAAAACCCAATTCATATTCCGCCTTAGCGATGCGACTTTCAATCACTTCCGGCGCATCCGTTCCACGTCCTTCCAACCGGCAGCGTAATTCTTCCACCGAAGGCGGCTGGATAAACACCGACAACGCACGATCGCCATAAAACTTCTTGATATTGCATCCGCCAACCACATCTACGTCAAACACCACATTCTGACCCGCTTCCAATTGCTTTTCTACCTGCGCTTTCAGCGTTCCGTAATAACGGTCCTTATACACCTCCTCATACTCCAGAAATTCGTTGTTCTCAATGCGTTGGCGAAATTCTTCCGGCGTAAGGAAGAAATATTCAACCCCATGCTGCTCCGTTCCACGCGGAGGACGGCTGGTAGCAGAAATAGAAAACGCTAAATTCAAGTTCTGCGTCAGCAGATAATTGATTATAGTAGATTTGCCCGAACCCGACGGAGCAGAGAAAATAATTAGCTTACCGGTCATAAGTTTAATGAAGAATTAAGAATTAAAAATGATAGATACTGTTTTACATCACGTTCAGCACCTGTTCCTTAATCTGTTCCAGTTCATCCTTCATCTGAACTACGATCTTCTGCATTTCAGCATGATTGGACTTGCTGCCTAACGTATTGATCTCCCGACCCATTTCCTGGGCGATAAAACCAAGCTTCTTACCCTGTCCGCTACCACTTTCCATCGTGCTGATGAAATATTTCAGATGGTTGCTAAGACGTTGTTTTTCCTCGTTGACATCCAGTTTTTCGATGTAGTAAATCAGTTCCTGTTCCAGACGATTCTTGTCGTAGTCTACGCTTAACGTCTTTTCGAGAGCATCAGTGATGCGTTCCTTCACTTTCTCTACACGTTCTTTCTCGTAAGGAGTAATCTGTTCGAGCAAACTGTTGATGTTGGCAATCTTCTCACGGAATTTCTTTTCCAATGCAGCCCCCTCCTGTTTGCGGAAATCGACCAAATGACTGATGGCTTCAAGTATGGTAGCATGCACCATGCTCCATTCCTCTTCCGTCAGTTCCTGAATTTCCGTTTTCGTCATCACGTCCGGCATGCGGAGTAATAGTTGGAGCCAGTCTTCCGGTGCGGGACAAGGAATCCCCAGTTCGCGGCTTATCGAATCCAACTGGCTATAATAACTTTTCAGTACATCCTTATTGATGGGAGCAGCATCCGCACCCTCCTTCTTCTCTATCCACAGGCTGAAGTCAGCTTTTCCACGTTCCAGAACTTTAGAAATCTCATTACGGATTTCAATCTCTTTTTCACGATACGCCGGAGCGATGCGAGTGGACAAATCCATTGCCTTGCTGTTGAGCGACTTGATTTCTACATTTATTTTTTTATCAGGAAGTTCGGCCGTAGCTTTACCGTATCCTGTCATAGACTGTATCATAACCTTAAAGTTTTGTGCAAAAGTACACGAATATTTTAAGAATTGGAAATAATCATGTAAATTTGCGACAATTTAATAAGCTGATTTTTATGTCGTGTATACTGAATATTGAAACCTCTACCTCTGTTTGCTCGGTAGCGGCCAGTCAAGACGGACAGACGATTTTTGTGAAAGAAGACTTGAAAGGCCCTTCACACGCCGTGTCTTTAGGAGTTTTTGTAGATGAAGCATTGTCGTTCATAGACAGTCATGCCATCCCTTTGGATGCCGTTGCAGTGAGTTGCGGACCGGGTTCGTACACCGGACTCCGAATCGGGGTTTCTATGGCGAAAGGAATTTGTTACGGGCGCAATATCCCCTTGATCGGTATCCCGACGCTGGAAGTATTGAGTGTTCCGGTGCTGTTGTATCACGACTTGCCCGAAAACGCTTTGCTTTGTCCGATGATCGACGCCCGCCGCATGGAAGTATATGCAGCCGTCTATGACCGTCGTCTACAAGTGAAACGTACAGTTGCCGCCGACATCGTAGATGAGAACTCTTACCTGGAGTTCCTGAACGAACAACCGGTTTATTTCTTTGGAAACGGAGCCGACAAATGCCGCGAACAGATCACGCATCCGAACGCACATTTTATCGACAATATCCATCCGTTGGCTAAAATGATGTTCCCACTGGCAGAAAAAGTAGTGGCCGATGAAGACTATAAAGACGTGGCTTACTTCGAACCTTTCTACCTGAAAGAATTCGTTGCCTCCATGCCGAAAAAGCTTCTTTAATTTTTTAATTTTTAATTCTCAATTTTAATTTAACAAATGCAATACAATACTCAACAGAAAAGAATGCCGCTTCCCGAATACGGACGTAGCATCCAGAACATGGTAGATTATGCGTTGACCATTCAGGATCGTGCAGAACGTCAGCGTTGTGCCAACACCATCATCAACATTATGGGAAATATGTTCCCCCATTTGCGTGATGTACCCGATTTCAAGCACAAGCTTTGGGACCACCTGGCTATCATGTCCGGTTTTGAGCTGGATATTGACTATCCGTATGAAATCATCCGCAAGGACAATCTGGTGACCCGCCCGGACCATATCCCCTACTCCACTGCCCGTATGCGTTACCGTCACTACGGACATACGCTGGAAGTACTGATAAAAAAAGCGATCGAATTCCCTGAAGGAAACGAAAAGAGAAACCTGATTGCCCTTATCTGCAACCACATGAAAAAGGATTACCTGGCATGGAACAAAGATACAGTGGACGACAAAAAGATTGCCGAAGACCTGTACGAACTGTCTAACGGGGAACTCCAAATGACCGACGATATCGTCCGGCTGATGGCAGAACGCCTGAATCAGAACTACCGTCCGAAGACGAACTATACCAACAATCGTCAAAACAATAAAAGAAGATACTAAACACTTTATACTTAATACTAAAAAAATTAATGGCTTCATTTGTAATCGAAGGAGGACATCGGCTTAGCGGAGAAATCCACCCGCAAGGAGCTAAAAACGAAGTTTTGCAGATAATCTGTGCCACGTTGCTGACCGCAGAGGAAGTGACGGTGAACAATATACCTGACATTCTTGATGTCAACAACCTGATTCAGCTCTTGCGGGAGATGGGAGTGACGGTTGCGAAGAAAGGCATTGATTCTTATAGTTTTAAAGCAGAAAATGTAGACCTGGCTTATTTGGAAAGCGATGAATTCCTAAAGAAATGTTCCAGTCTGCGAGGCTCTGTGATGCTTATAGGTCCCATGGTGGCACGTTTCGGCAAGGCATTGATTTCCAAGCCGGGAGGAGATAAAATCGGTCGCCGCCGTCTGGACACTCACTTTGTAGGTATTCAGAATTTAGGGGCCGACTTCCGCTACGACGAAGAGCGGGGTATCTACGAAATAACGGCCGACAGACTTCAGGGAAGCTATATGCTACTGGACGAAGCATCTGTCACCGGAACAGCCAACATCGTCATGGCAGCCGTACTTGCCAAAGGTACGACCACCATTTACAATGCCGCCTGCGAACCCTACGTGCAACAACTCTGCCGGTTACTCAACCGGATGGGAGCCAAAATCAGCGGTATCGCATCCAACCTGCTCACCATCGAAGGCGTGGAAGAACTGCACGGCACGCAACACACCGTACTGCCCGACATGATTGAAGTGGGCAGCTTCATCGGCATGGCGGCAATGACGAAAAGCGAAATTACCATCAAGAATGTTTCTTACGAAAATCTTGGAATCATCCCCGAGAGCTTCCGCCGTCTGGGCATCAAGCTCGAACAAAGAGGAGACGATATTTACGTTCCCGCACAGGAAACATACCAGATAGAATCATTTATCGACGGCTCCATCATGACGATAGCCGACGCCACTTGGCCGGGACTGACTCCCGACTTGCTAAGTGTGATGCTCGTTGTAGCCACACAAGCCAAAGGCAGCGTACTGATCCATCAGAAAATGTTCGAAAGCCGCCTGTTCTTTGTGGACAAGCTGATCGACATGGGTGCACAGATCATTCTCTGCGACCCTCACCGCGCCGTAGTCATCGGACACAACCACGGCTTCAAGCTGCGCGGCGCCCGCCTGACTTCACCGGATATACGTGCCGGTATCGCCCTTCTGATTGCCGCCATGAGCGCCGAAGGCACCAGTACCATTAGTAACATCGAACAGATAGACCGTGGTTATCAGAACATCGAAGGACGTCTGAACGCTATCGGAGCCAGAATCACCCGGATATGATAAAGAAAGAAGAAGTATACAAGATAGGATTATTCAATAAACCGCACGGCATCCACGGCGAATTGCAGTTTACCTTCACGGACGATATTTTCGACCGTGTGGACTGTGATTACCTGATATGCCTGCTCGATGGCATTTTCGTGCCTTTCTTCATCGAAGAATACCGCTTCCGTTCAGACTCCACCGCCTTGGTGAAACTGGAAGGAGTCGACAGTGCCGAACGTGCCCGAATGTTCACCAACATTGAAGTCTACTTCCCCGTGAAACACGCCGAAGAAGCGGAAGACGGCGAACTGTCCTGGAACTTCTTCATCGGTTTCCAAATGGAAGACATCCATCACGGACTTCTGGGAGAAGTCATAGATGTAGATACCACTACGGTAAACACCCTTTTCGTGGTTGAAGGAGCGGAAGAAGAGGAACTGCTCGTTCCCGCCCAGGAGGAATTTATCGTAGGAATAGACCAGAAACAGAAACTCATCACGGTGGAACTTCCCGAAGGGTTGCTCAATCTGGAGGAATTGGAAGATGACCGGTGAGAACGAATCAAACGATGAGCCGCTCATCCACTGAAAATAGTAAATAGTAAATCGTAAAAACAGTAAATACCCGAGATGCCAAAGAGAAGACGAAGTAAAGCTTTCTGGAAAAATTTCAAGTTCAAGTATAAACTAACGATCGTTAATGAAAATACACTTGAAGAAATTGTCGGACTTCGCGTATCCAAGCTCAATGGACTTTCCGTATTACTTTGCGTGCTGGCGGTACTTTTCCTGATCGCTTCCTGCATCATCACCTTCACCCCGCTGCGCAACTACCTCCCCGGATACATGAACAGTGAAGTCCGTACACAAATCGTGGACAATGCCCTGCGTGTAGACTCTTTACAACAAGTGCTCAACAAGCAGAATCTTTACATCATGAACATTCAGGATATCTTCAGTGGAAAAGTATCCATCGACAGCGTGCAGACACTCGATTCACTGACCACTGCCCGCGAAGACACACTGATGGAACGTACCAAACGGGAAGAAGAATTCCGCCGTCAGTATGAAGAGAATGAAAAATATAACCTGACCTCCATCACTTCCCAACCGGACGTGACCGGACTCATTTTATACCGTCCGACACGAGGTATGGTGTCCGACCACTTCAATGCCGAGAAGAAACATTACGGCACCGACATCGCCGCCAATCCCAACGAAAGTGTATTGGCAACCATGGACGGGACCGTCATCCTAAGTACATACACCGCCGAGACAGGTTATCTGATTGGCGTACAACATAACCAGGATTTAATTTCAATCTATAAACACTGCGGCTCCCTCCTGAAAAAGGAAGGTGAACGCGTGAAAGGAGGCGAAGCCATCGCTCTGGTAGGAAACAGCGGCACACTTAGTACAGGGCCGCACCTCCATTTCGAACTTTGGTATAAAGGTCATCCGGTGAATCCCGAAAAATACATCGTATTTTAAGTGATAATAGAAAAATGAATATAGAGACTAACAAAAAGAAAAAACAAATAGCTATCCTAGGCTCAACAGGCTCCATCGGGACGCAGGCTCTGCAAGTCATCGAAGAACATCCCGACCTGTACGAAGCCTATGCGCTGACAGCCAACAACCGCGTGGAACTACTGATTGCCCAGGCACGGAAGTTCCAGCCGGAAGTGGTAGTGATAGCCAACGAAGAAAAGTATTCCGAACTGAAAGAAGCATTGAGCGACCTGCCTATCAAAGTGTACGCAGGCACAGACGCTATCTGTCAGATTGTAGAAGCAGGCCCCATCGACATGGTGTTGACAGCCATGGTCGGTTATGCCGGACTAAAACCAACCATCAACGCCATCCGCGCCAAGAAAGCGATTGCGTTGGCCAATAAAGAAACATTGGTAGTAGCGGGTGAACTGATTAATCAGTTGGCACAACAATATCGCACTCCGATTCTGCCGGTAGACTCTGAACACTCTGCTGTTTTTCAGTGTTTAGCGGGAGAAGTGGGTAACCCGATCGAGAAAGTGATATTGACAGCCTCCGGAGGTCCGTTCCGCACTTGCACCTTGGAACAGCTGAAATCCGTCACAAAGACGCAAGCCTTGAAACATCCCAACTGGGAAATGGGAGCAAAAATCACAATCGACTCCGCTTCCATGATGAATAAAGGTTTTGAGGTGATCGAAGCCAAATGGTTGTTTGGTGTTCAGCCCAGCCAGATCGAAGTGGTGGTGCATCCGCAATCAGTCATCCACTCGATGGTGCAGTTTGAAGACGGAGCTGTCAAGGCACAACTTGGGATGCCAGATATGCGCCTGCCCATCCAGTACGCATTCTCCTACCCCGACCGTATCAGCTCTTCTTTCGACAGGCTCGATTTCTCCCAATGCACGAATCTGACGTTTGAGCAACCCGATACGAAACGGTTCCGCAACCTGGCACTCGCCTACGAAGCGATGTACCGCGGAGGGAATATGCCCTGTATCGTCAATGCTGCCAATGAAGTAGTGGTAGCCTCTTTCCTGAAAGACGGCATCAGCTTCCTCGGCATGAGCGACGTAATAGAGAAAACAATGGAACGGGTTGCCTTCATCGCCAATCCGACATACGACGATTATGTAGCTACGGATGCGGAAGCAAGGAAAATAGCAGCCAGTCTGATATGATCCGCTTCATCCCATTGATGAACAAAGAAAATAAAGAAATTGATTAGTATTAATATAAATTGAAAATAGCCTTTATATCCTCTCTTCGGTAGAGAATTAGTTGAAGGCTTTAAACTGTAAATAGACTATATGGAAACATTTTTGATTCGTGCCCTGCAATTGATTATGAGCTTATCCTTGCTCGTTATCGTTCATGAAGGCGGGCATTTTCTTTTTGCCCGTTTGTTTAAGGTGCGTGTAGAAAAATTCTGCTTATTTTTTGACCCTTGGTTCACCCTTTTTAAGTTCAAACCCAAGAAAAGTGACACAGAGTATGCAGTAGGCTGGTTGCCATTGGGCGGTTATGTCAAAATAGCCGGCATGATTGATGAGTCGATGGATACCGAACAGATGAAACAACCCGAACAACCGTGGGAGTTCCGTTCCAAGCCGGCGTGGCAACGTCTGCTGATAATGGTGGGTGGCGTACTGTTCAACTTCCTGTTGGCACTGTTCATCTACTCCATGATTCTTTTTGCATGGGGCGACCAATATATAAAGGTACAGGAAGCCCCTCTTGGTATGGAATTCAACGAGACTGCCAAAGCGGTAGGTTTCCAGGACGGTGATATCCTCCTTTCTGCCGACGGTGTTCCTTTCGAACGTTATGACGGCGACATGTTGAGCCAGATTGCCGATGCACGCGAAGTAAGCGTCATCCGTAACGGGGCAAAAGCCTCCGTCTATATCCCGGAAGACCTGATGCAACGCCTCTTGGCAGACAGTGTCCGCTTCGCCTCCTACCGTTTCCCGTACGTTATAGACAGCGTAATGGTGAACTCTCCTGCCGCACAAGCAGGAATCCAGGCAGGTGACAGCATCATCGCCCTGAACGGAACACCGATCTCTTTCTCCGACTTCAAAGAAGCGATGGCAGAACGTAAGAAAAACGAAGCAACCCTGCTCAAAGACAGCATAGATCCGCGTCTAATCACGCTGACTTATGTGCGTAACGGTGCAACAGACACGCTAAGTATGCGTGTAGACTCCGCCTACCTGATGGGTGTAACCGCCTGTCTCGTCACAGACCGTCTGCTCCCTATGGTAAAAAAAGAATATGCCTTCTTTGAATCCTTCCCCGCAGGTGTCTCCCTCGGTGTGAAAACCCTGAAAGGCTATGTAGGAAACATGAAATACCTCTTCTCAAAAGAAGGAGCCAAACAACTGGGCGGCTTCGGAACGATCGGCAGCATCTTCCCCGCTACCTGGGACTGGCACCAGTTCTGGTATATGACAGCCTTCCTTTCCATCATCCTGGCTTTCATGAACATCCTCCCTATCCCCGCATTAGACGGTGGCCACGTGCTAAGGTGCCTCTTCCTCTTCTACGAGATGATAGCCCGCCGCAAACCGAGCGACAAGTTTATGGAATACGCCCAGATGACCGGTATGATTCTGCTCTTCGGTCTGTTGATATGGGCTAACTTCAATGATATTTTGCGATTCTTCTTCTAGCGAATATAACAATAGAAAGATAGAGAAAACATATAAAAAGAATCATCCCGGATGAAAAAGGTTTTAAAAACCAATTTTCATCCGGGATCTTTTTTTATTGTTGTTTGTCTTTAAATCTTCAACATCTTCTTCTCTCTCTCCAAATCCGTCTCATCCAACTTAGGTGAAGGCACCGTGCACGTTTTGATATAATCTCCCTCCTGACACGTATAATTATAGTACACCTCCAATTCCGGAGTCAATTCCGCCCGCGGAACCAGACACCCTTCCATCTCCAGAAACTGATTAACATCCGTACTATCCGACTGTTTCACCAGTACAATACGACGCGCAATCGGATTATGATTGTAGTCCAGACAGAGATAAAGCCCTTTCAGCATATTCGGAAACTCATAATGCGGAAGTTGCAGGTAAATAGTCACCAGCGCAAACTGTGGCAAATCCCTTTCGTTGAACATCAGGTAAGAGTTCTGATGATTACTGATAATCCCGCTCCCCCAATGCACCGACTTATACGCATTAATCATCCCCACCTTCACATACTCATTATTCTCGGAAGCACAAATCATGTACGGCTCGATCTTCAAGCTATCCGTAGAAGACGACAAACTGTAACTAAGATACATACCGCTATAATTATACACCTCCTGCACAGACTCCTTCGCCTCTTTCCCCAGCAACTTGATAAAAGAGTTGCCATTCTCCGCCTCGCTCTGCACGTCCGGTTCCATCTCCTGAAGCAACAGCCTCACCGATCCCACATTATTTAATAAGCGTTTCTTGGAAACATTATTCACCAGTGCCAAAGCTTCATCCAGCGCCTCGTCCGGTGTGCGTGTTTTCAATAAGTCGATATAAGCGGGAAGCACACTCGAATACAAAGCAGACAACACACTCGGAGCCATATCCACCCGGTCGGCAATTTCTTTCATCTTCACCCCGTTGTTGCGCAGGTACTCTATTCTTTTATAAATATCCGTAAGTTCGTCCATGATTTTTCGGTTTGTTAATTGATTCCGTTGCAAAGGAATGACTAAGGTATTATGTTTGTATTGCATGAATATTACATTAATATTTCAGTACACTTAAAGGCTCATATATACAATATGATTCATTGAAATTCATTTTTTCGTTCGCTCCGACACCCTACTTTTGCACCGGAAACAAAAAAAATAGCATTATGAATTTCAAAGAAAAACTGTCGCCTTCGGCCCAAAAGAAACTTTCCGATTTACTCTTTATCCTTTATGCGGGAGGAGCGGCACTGCTATCCTATTCATTAGTCTACGCACTACGCAAACCGTTCACCGCCGCCACGTTCGACGGCATGGAACTATTTGGTATGGACTATAAGATAGCCACCAGCATCATCCAGATATTCGGATATATGGTATCCAAGTTTATCGGGATCAAACTTATTTCCGAACTGAAGAGAGAAGGCCGCCTGAAATTCATTCTTGTTTCTATTTTAGTGGCCGAACTCTCTTTGGTTCTTTTCGGATGCCTACCCCGCCCGTTCAATGTGTTGGCGTTGTTCTTCAACGGACTGTCGCTTGGCTGTATGTGGGGAGTCATCTTCAGCTTCCTCGAAGGACGCCGGGTGACGGATCTGCTCGCTTCCCTTTTCGGACTTAGTATCGCAGTCAGTAGCGGCACAGCCAAATCCATCGGACTTTTCGTTGTCGACACCCTGCATGTCAGTGAATTCTGGATGCCTGCACTGATCGGTGCGGTAGCATTGCCCTTGCTGGCAGGACTGGGCTATATCCTCGATCACCTGCCCAAACCGACTGCCGAAGACAAAGCACTGCGTGTGGAACGTGTCACTCTCAACAAACAACAACGCTGGAACCTGTTCCGCAGCTTTGCTCCCATATTGACACTGCTTTTCTTCGCCAACCTCTTTCTCACCGTTTTGCAAGATGTCAAGGAAGACTTTCTGGTGAAAATCATAGACGTCAATGCCGCCGGACTTTCCCCGTGGGTATTCGCCAAAGTGGACGGTGTAGTCACACTGATTATCCTGGCCATTTTCGCCACCCTGGCAGTGATGAAAAGCCACATCAAAGTACTTTCCGTTCTATTGACCCTTGTCATTGCGGGAGCAATCACACTTAGCACTGTGGCATTCAACTACCATACCCTGCAACTTTCTCCGCTCGTGTGGTTATTTATCCAGAGCCTCTGCCTCTATTTTTCTTACTTGAGCTTTCAAACCATCTTCTTCGACCGCTTCATCGCCTGTTTCCGCATCAAGGGAAATGTAGGTTTCTTCATAGCGATGGTCGATTCCATCGGCTACACAGGCACAGTGGTGGTATTGGTAGTGAAAGAATGTTTCAACCCGGATTTAAATTGGCTGGAATTCTACAATACGATGGCAGGGACAGTAGGAATCGTCTGCACCTTTGCGTTCACCTTAGCAATGATTTATCTGACACAAAAATACAGAAAAGGGAAACAGGGTGAAATACGCGGGAACGAATCTTGCCCCGTCCCCTCCCTCGCTTCTTACTAATTTCTGACGAATAAACCAATATTATATAGAAACAAGAATGAAAAAGATTGAATGTATTATTATGGACTGGGCTGGTACAGCCGTTGACTATGGATGTTTTGCCCCCGTGGCTGCTTTTATCGAAGCATTTGCCGAAAAAGGACTGGTAATCGATGTTGTACAGACCCGCAAACCAATGGGACTACCCAAAATTCAACACATCCGCGAACTACTTTCCATGCCTGACGTGAACGAACAGTTTACCGCCCGTTACCAACGCGCCTGGACGGAAGAAGACGTGGTAGAACTAAACCGCCTTTTCGAGAAGCATCTCTTCGCCTCTCTCGAAAACTACACAGACCCTATTCCGGGAGTAATCCCAACTTTGGAAAAATTGCGTGCCGCAGGTATTAAAATAGGATCGACCACCGGCTATACCCGCGAAATGATGGATGTAGTTCTCCCCGCCGCACAGGCAAAAGGATACCACGTGGATTATTGCGCCACTCCCAACCTACTTCCCGCCGGACGTCCCGCTCCTTACATGATTTTTGAGAACCTGACGAAATTAGCAGTCCCCAGCCTCGACGCCGTTATAAAAGTGGGTGATACGATTGCCGATATTCTCGAAGGAGTGAACGCGAAAGTGTATAGTGTAGGCGTGATTCTCGGCAGCAATGAAATGGCACTTACCGAAGCAGAAACAAAATCAATGCCTGCCTCCGAACTCGAAGCCCGCATCGCCGATGTCAAAGAGCGCATGCTTGCCGCAGGAGCTTCTTACGTGATACGCACTATCGAAGAACTTCCCGCACTGATTGAAACGATCAACGCCGGCAACTAACATTCAAGCCCGCACCCAACAATCAGAAAAGAAACAAAATCATTTATTTATTCATTTCTAAAGAAAACATCATTATGAAACCATATTTGTTATTAACTCCGGGACCTCTAACCACCTCTGAAACAGTAAAAGAAGCCATGATGACCGACTGGTGTACGTGGGACGAAGACTACAACCTCGGCATCGTTCAGGAACTCCGCAAAGACCTGGTTAACATCGCCACTAAAAAACCGGAAGAATACACTTCCATCCTTTTACAGGGAAGCGGAACCTATTGCGTGGAGGCCGTTTTAGGCGCCACCATCACCCCGAAAGACAAACTCCTGATTTGTAGCAACGGAGCCTATGGCGACCGTATGGGCAACATTGCAGAATATTACCATCTCGACTACGACATGCTGGCTTTTGAAGAAACAGAGCAGGTATCAGTTGAATATGTAGACGATTATCTTAGCAATAACTCCGATATCACACATGTCGCTTTCGTTCATTGCGAAACAACGACCGGTATCCTGAATCCGATCAAAGAACTGTCCCACATCGTCAAGATGCATGGTAAAAAGCTGATTGTAGACTGTATGAGCAGCTTCGGAGGTATCCCCTTAGATGTAAACGAACTCGGTATCGACTTCCTAATCAGCAGTTCCAACAAGTGTATTCAGGGTGTACCGGGATTCGGATTCATCATCGCCCGCCGTTCGGAATTAAAATATTGCAAAGGAGTGGCACGCTCTCT
>ERZ860059.507-NODE-507-length-24335-cov-5.567422_pt1 | contig 24335 bp, 17 predicted proteins | sample MGYA00510113_ERZ860059 | MGnify/ENA primary metagenome ERZ860059 (study PRJEB30046, sample SAMN00715190) | human gut metagenome | study: EMG produced TPA metagenomics assembly of the A metagenome-wide association study of gut microbiota in type 2...
GAAAGAGGCATATTCCAATTCATCAATTAGGGCAATGTTACCGATAGATTTATTAAAAACAAAGCGATTTCTACGTCCGGAGTGAGAATAAAACATGGCTTCAAGTTTTTTCTTAATTCTATAATCGAGACATATAGTATCATCCATCCATTCGTTATTTATTAAGACATAATCATTTAAATCAGGATATGGATTTTTATTTTTCGATTGAGAAATCGCTGGGTATTCAATCAGACTATCCAATATTGCACAATATTTATCCTTAGAATCCGCCCTTTTCACCCTGGGAATATTAGCAAGTAACAGGCTATCCATTTGACTAACAGAAAGACGGGCATCTTCACGGTAATACTTTATAAATCCCCAAATTTTACACAAATAAAACAAGCGGGCATTAGCATCAAAGACTGTTGGCACAAAGCTATCTATTCTTTTTTTTTCTTTAAATATAGAATCAGTATATAAATTTATTTCCGAGCTAAACCTATAACAAAAATTCAACCATCGAACATATTTATAAATAGGAATTACAAGTAAACCTACCAATATTAGAATAAATACATATCTTTTCTTTATGTTTTTCATAATTCCAAGTAAAAGGAAAAATAAAAGCTCCTTAGAATAGACAACGGCCTACTCTAAGGAACTTTATTAAATACCATAACACCAACACCAAGAATCACTCTTACTTAGACAATTTGGACCATCATCATGACCAATAGTTGGAATATCACAATTTCCTCGTGTAAGGCAAGCAACTGTTTCAGTAGTTGGATTACCACATACGGTTGAAGTCGTATATCCTCCTTTTAAATCAGATAGATTTTGTTGATCCAATTTCGCGATCGTTTCTTTCTTCAATGTTAATTTCTTTAATTTTTTCATAAGTAAACAATACAAAATTACTCTTACTCTTTTAGCTTTTCAGATTCCGCTTCTATATCGTTTCATACCATAATAGACCCTTTCAATACTCGTAAAGATGATATTTAATTCTATGTTTTAACACAAAAAAGTATAGTTATTCAGAAATCTAATGTATATATTTTCGTTCTCAAAGATATATTACAAATATCGACTAAATAAAAGTCATTAATATCATACATGTCATTAAAAGCAAAGCCAAAAGTTAAAATAGCACAATAAGGCATATTTAAACGCTTTCCAGAAAAGAATAGAAAACAGCCATCAGTAATAATCAAACAAACAGATTTCATATAGTCCCAGACTGTCATCCCAATTAACATTGTTAATGCTATTTTTTAGAGCATTCTATTCTCGGATGCAAAGAACAAGTCTTTTGCATTTAAAAGAGCTGTTCCTTATCATCAAAAGACTTGCTTTAACAGTGTGTTAAAACAGCTCTTCTAATCGCCCAAAACAAATAGAGTAAACTAACTGATTTTTAATATAATAGAGTTTTAAAAAACTCTATATTCTAATAAATTCGCAAACAGGACATAAAAGAGATACTCGCCAATTTAACAACTAAGAAAGGTGCTTAATCTGATGTATTTATTCGCAATACATGCCTATTTACTGCTATCTCATAATTAAGTAGTCTTTTGCCAGACCAGCCCATCATAGCTCCCCTTCAATTTTTTAACTTGTAAATGGCAATAATCGGATTGTCATCTTCTCCCATTTCATCAAGAAGACGCATTAATTCGACTTTCTTCTCCGGGAATTTAACTTTGGCATCTTTTATCGTTGCCTTCAGTTTATCTACCTGAACTACATCAATAATCGAATAAACATGTCGATCATCAATATAGCGGAATCCGCCCATATTAACACCACCGTCTATGTCATTTGTTATCCCGGGAGTATATAGTGCAAACCAACCACCTATCTTATCAGAAGATTGGCTCCAACTCTTCACATCTCCCGTTTGCTTATTGAAGAAACTATACCACCACCTTTTTCCATAAACATAAGTAAGCAACAAAAAATCTTTGGTCTCTGCGATAGCCATCATTAAGATATAGTTTTCTCGCCTGCTTTGCCGACTTATTTGATACTCGGAAACAGGTAACTTATACCGTCCCAAATTTAAATGATAACGGGGAAAGATGGAGTCCAGACTTACTCCATAGATTGTATCGTTAATTACAGAATAAGCATTATAGGAATTATCATAAAACCAATGCCGTGGTCTATCAATCATCACAAACTGAGGACAATTCGTATAAAAACTCGATCCGAGATAAGGGCTTTGATTTGTCACAACAGTACCATCAGCTCCTACAATACAAACAGTAGAAACATATTGAGGAAAGAGTTGACCTTCCGGTATAAAACCAGGATAACAAACAATGTTATTATTCAAAAGATCAAAATCAGCAGATGCACTCATCAATGCCTCAAAATCTTTGGACGGAACTATCTTTTGAATAAATTGATTATCATGTACCCGATATACAAAAAAACCACTACGATAAGCAGCTTTTACATATACAAGACTATCCGTAGCTGAAAAACCAAGTATTGTATTTGTTTCTTCCGGCCCTTGTCCCAACTTTCCGAGTGAACGAATATAAGTTCCATCTCTACTAAACATTTTTATTAAAGAATTCTCTCCATCACTCTTTACAAAAAGGAAGTGAGGAGTTAATTGTATTTTAGAAATATAGCCTATCAGCGATTGATCGGTTGTTTCAGGTTTAATATATTCCACATCCTCTATAAACAGACTCATCGACAGCTCTTCACCACAGTCGGAAAGATGATCAGCTAAATTAATTTCACGAAAGGCCTCTACGTGGAACTGCGTATCACTGGCAACAGATGATTGATCATTGTTCTTCCTGCTCTGGCAAGCAATAAAGATACAAAACAGACCTAATATACAACTCAAAGACTTATACATATCATTAATTCATATCGTTTATGAAAAATCACTAATTAACATCGTAATCTAATCCTTCAAAACATGAACAGCACATTCAGTATTCTTATAAGAGTTTTTCCCGTAAGTAACTTTAGTCTTTCAATTTATAGAAAGCAATAATCGGATTATCATCCTCGCCCATTTCATCAAGAAGCTTCAGCAGTTCGGCCTGCTTCTCAGGGAACTTGACCTTAGCTTCAGTAACATTGCGCCTTACCTGATCCAAATTATCCAAAGTGATTTTAAAGTAAAAACTATTTTCACCTGCACTATAGAAGTCTTTGGACGATTGAGAGCCGTCAATATCATTCGTTATCTCCGGTGCATCGAGTATCACCCAATAATGAGCTTTAAAAGGAGTCTGCTCCCAAGAGTCGATCTTCTCCGTTTTTTTATCGTATCGACTGAACCACATCTTTTTATTAAACCAAAATTTAAAAAAAAGAAACTCTTTAGTTTCATAAACACTTTGCATCAGAACAAAATCTCCCCAACCATAATCATGAGTAGGATCATATCTTCCGGAAGGCAATTTATATTTTCCAAGAGAAAGATGGTAACGGGGAAAGATAGAATCACAAGTAATGCCGTAGATCGTATCATTAATAAACGAATAAACATTACTTCTTCCACGATAGAGCCAAGAAGGATCAGAAGACAAACCTATAAGTTCTTTAGCTTCAGAAGACAAGTAAGGGATTTGCTCCATCAATGTCTTCCCCTCTCCATTCACAACACAGGCACTTACAAAGATTTTTTCATTTCCATTAGGAACAGTACCGGGATAATAAACCAAACAATCTCCCATCACATCAATGGCCCCACTATAAAAATTCGGCCATTTTAAAGAAATTTCTTTTACAAAGATATTATCCCGCATATCATAGACTGTCAGGCTGCCATTACGGCTGAACGGATAAATAAATACCAAACTGTCACTGACTGTGAAAAAGCGAATATTAGCTATCTCTCCGGGGCCCTGACCTAAACGACCGATTTTACGGATAAACTTTCCCGAAGTATCAAACATCATGACATGGTTCTGATTTCTTGAATGAATAAAGACAAACTTCTCCGTCCGCTTTAACTGATTTATATCACCGACTAATATACTATCCTGCGTTTCCAGCTTCACATACTCCACATCTTTTACGATGTCACTCAGCAGTAAAGGCTTGCCGCAATCTTTTAGGTTGTTAGCAAGATCAATGTCTTTAAAGGTTTCCTCAGTCGGTAAAGCGTTATCATCCATCATATCCGGAGAAGAAGGCTTGCTGCCACAAGCAGTAAGAAAAAACAATATCAAAAACAATGCGATATAATCTAACTTCATAGGACGATAATTTATAGGTTACTAATAGTTGGATTTAAGTTTCCCAATCATAAGAATGTCATTATCATTTTCGTGCAAACTATTTCTCAAACCAGTGGCTCGCTTACGTATTTCAGGCTTTAAATCAGTTTGGGCAAGAACTTTATCTAAAGCATCCATCAGTTCAAGAGGATCATAAGAGATACAGACATAACCGTTGCGCATAGTCAAGGAAGGATAAGAAAGTCCCAAAAAGTCATTTGTAAAACGATCAATGCGCTTCACACTACCATCTTTTTTAGAAACACGAACATTAAATACAGTCATACGAACGGGAGAACCATCTGATGGCACTTTAGCCGGTCCAATAGTTACTCTACTCCAATAATATTCCGGAGTCTCATACAATGACGTTACAATATATTTATCCTCCTGCATTACATTATCCAAAGTAAAATAAGGTTTCAATACATTATTAGCAATATCATAGTGATATAGAGTATCAGGGCGTGTACGCCCGACAACCTGACAAAGGGAAAAAGAATAGGCATCAACATTCCGGGGAGCCAATACTTCATTACTATAATCCGGCATAATCGCATAATTTACAGCAGATATTTTTTGCAAGATATTCCCCTTAAAATCTTGTACCCAGCATAGATTCTTACTGATCGGTGCTTTTGGATTTCCTATATCAGCAAAGGGAAGAACGACCACTACAGCTTTTTCATTTTCCAAATCTATCCAAATGGAACTCTTCGTTATCGTTTCCGGCAATGAAATACTCTCTTCCGATAAAAATCGGCCTTTAAGATCAAAAAATAACATTTTTTAATTCTCGGCAATAGCCACACGTCCCTGCTTTTCATCAAGAAATCTATTCACAGCATATTTATACTCTCCAGGGCCTTGACCAACTCCACCTATATCAGCCACATATCGTCCCTTACGAGTAAATAATTTCAAAGCAGAAACGCCATCCGGCTCTATTAAGATATAATTGCTTGAAACATCGATACCAAAGGGATAAGTGGCAACCAATGCCTCTTCTCTGCCATCCAACTTAATAACTTCCAATGATTCTATCAAATCAGAAAACAACATTTCCTCACCCTTTATTTTCTCTATCTCCAGTAAATCGACAGCGTAAAAGGCGGAACCTTCTTTTATATCCCTCTCTTGGGGTACAGATGAAGAGCAGGATGCAGACATTGCAACCGAAAAAAGAAAGAGAAGCGGGTATAAAAGGTATCTTGTCTTCATATAAAAATAGATTTTGGCTGAAAGTAAAAAACTACTTTTCACAAAGCATACCGCAAGATACGAATTATTCGTAGAGTGTTATTCTATTAAGGATATGTTAAAAAGCATCTCATTCAAAATTCTTCAGTCTTTCAATTTGTAAATGGCAATAATTGGATTATCATCCTCGTGGACATTTTGTGCTATTTCTTTTAATCTTCCGGAAAGTAGTCCGGCCCCTAATTGCTCTTTCAACCAAAAAGGTTGATATAAAGTGGCAATTTCATTCTTTCCACCGGTATTTATCAATTGTATAAGCTTTCCGCCTGACTGTCCATCACACATAACTCCTCTATATATCTTTTGCTTTTTCTTATCAATAAAATAAGACTTGGCGGGGGGAGTATTCTCGAAAATTACAACATTAGCATAGGCATCTGTTTCGAATATTAAATGTGGACTCGAACAGTCTCCGCACTTGCCAGAACCTACAACATTGTTAGGCGGCAACTGAATATAACGGGGGTCACGTGAATGAGTATTAATAGCAAAAAGTGTATCAGTCAACATAGAGTTAAAAAAAACAGAACTTCCATCCGATCTGGGAGTGGACATAATTCCTAATATCAGACTACTGATTCCACTACGTGCCGGATAGGGCTTGGAAAGGGCTTCTATCATTTTCCCATTCTCCAAAGAAATCAAGAAGAAGCCAGGAACATTCTTATTCGGCACATTTACTGCACAAATTGTCTTCTCGTCCAATAATCCGATCCGCACAGCCCAATTAGGATTCAAAGGTATACTACGCAAAAAGCTACCATCATAAGCATAAATCATCAACGACTGTTTACCACCATCATAAATTATAACTTCTTTCTTTGTACGATTCAGAACCATATCTATCAATGTCACATACTCTTGCGGTCCCTCACCAATCCGTCCGATAGTATTTAGAAATTTTCCATTTCGTCCAAAACGAAATATCTTGTTTAATGAAACTATGAAAACCTCAGTGGCAGTTGCAAGGATGGACTCTACACGAGTATCTGATTTGGGTATCAGACCATCGTCCGGTGTCTCTAAAGGAATGTAATCTACAACTTCAGCAAGAGTATGCACATCAATACTCTTCTTTTCGTAAGACTGATTTTTATCAATATAAAAGACCGTTGGGATTTCTTTTGCTACACTATCTGAACCTTCTTTGAGAGAACGCAAATCTCCTGAGGTTTTTGAGGAACACCCAAATAGAATGAAAAAGCCCAATATGAACACGATTTTAATCATCATACCAATAGATTTAGTTTTAACTAACCGATTATTATAAGATACTACATTCAGTATTTTTATAATAAGAAAGTATTTTGCAATATACGAAATATTTATTTCCGCTCAGTATTTTCATTCAAAAAGATAACATCGTGAAAGACTATACGATAGAATCAAACTTCAGATGATGATAATTTATAGGTCACTAATAGTTATTGTTTCAGTTTTCCAATGATAAGAATGTCATTATCATTTTCGTGCAGACTATTTCGTAAATCGGTGGTCCGTTTACGTACGTCAGGCTCCCAATCTGTTTGGGCAAGAACTTTATCTAAAGCATCCATCAGTCCAAGAGGTTCGTAAGAGATACAGACATAACCGTTCTGCATTACCAAATAAGGATAAGATAAACCTAAAAGAGGATCAGTAAAGCGATCAATGCGCCGTACATTGCCATCTTTTTTCGAAACGCAAACATTAAAGGCTGGTAAACGAACAGAAGAAACACTTGAGGAAAGATTATTAGGATATAAAGTAACTTGCGCCCAATAACTCCTTGAAGTTTCATATAAAACAGTGCAAGCACTTTGATTTTCAGAAACAACATGATCTATTGTAAAGCATGGAGTTATTATATTCTTTACCGCATCATAGTGATACAAAGTATCAGGACGAGTACGCAACATGGGGTCTTCAAAAATAGAAAAAGAAATCGCATCCACATTCCGACATGCCACTAAGCCATTACTGTAATCTCCAATTAAACCGTAATGATTTACAGGAATCCGATGCACGATATCACCCTCCCTATTTTGCACCCAGCACACATTGTTACTAATTGCAAAATTGGAGTTCTCATTCTCAGAAAATGGCAAACCCACTACAGTTACATGCTTTTTATCATGGTCCATCCAAATACAAGGCTTATGTACTATTTCCTTGAAATGGATAGCTTCATCTGACAGATAATTCCCCTTCAGGTCATAAGTAAGTATTTTATTTGCTCTTCCTGCACCTAAGTAAATACGTTTTTGCTTTTCATCTATCATACAGGAATGTATCGTTTTGTACTCTCCAGGACCCTGTCCTATACCACCAATATCCGCCACGTATTGACCTTTACGCGTAAACAACTTAATAGGAGATATAGCGTCTGGATTCAGCAAGATATAATTATCTGTCACAAAGATCCCAAACGGATAAGTTTTAACAAGAGCCTCATCCCTATTCTCTAATTTAATGACTTCATATGACTCCACTAAATCACTCAAAGACATCACTGTCCCTTCTGCTTTCTCCACCATGTGCAAATCGACAGAACGGAAAGTAGAATCTTTTATTATATCCCCCTCTTTGGGTACAGATGAAGAGCAGGATGCAGACATTGCAACCGAAAAAAGAAAGAGAAGCGGGTATAAAAGGTATCTTGTCTTCATATAAAAATAGATTTTGGCTGAAAGTAAAAAACTACTTTTCACAAAGCATACCGCAAGATACGAATTATTCGTAGAGTGTTATTCTATTAAGGATATGTTAAAAAGCATCTCATTCAAAATTCTTCAGTCTTTCAATTTGTAAATGGCAATAATTGGATTATCATCCTCGTGGACATTTTGTGCTATTTCTTTTAATCTTCCGGAAAGTAGTCCGGCCCCTAATTGCTCTTTCAACCAAAAAGGTTGATATAAAGTGGCAATTTCATTCTTTCCACCGGTATTTATCAATTGTATAAGCTTTCCGCCTGACTGTCCATCACACATAACTCCTCTATATATCTTTTGCTTTTTCTTATCAATAAAATAAGACTTGGCGGGGGGAGTATTCTCGAAAATTACAACATTAGCATAGGCATCTGTTTCGAATATTAAATGTGGACTCGAACAGTCTCCGCACTTGCCAGAACCTACAACATTGTTAGGCGGCAACTGAATATAACGGGGGTCACGTGAATGAGTATTAATAGCAAAAAGTGTATCAGTCAACATAGAGTTAAAAAAAACAGAACTTCCATCCGATCTGGGAGTGGACATAATTCCTAATATCAGACTACTGATTCCACTACGTGCCGGATAGGGCTTGGAAAGGGCTTCTATCATTTTCCCATTCTCCAAAGAAATCAAGAAGAAGCCAGGAACATTCTTATTCGGCACATTTACTGCACAAATTGTCTTCTCGTCCAATAATCCGATCCGCACAGCCCAATTAGGATTCAAAGGTATACTACGCAAAAAGCTACCATCATAAGCATAAATCATCAACGACTGTTTACCACCATCATAAATTATAACTTCTTTCTTTGTACGATTCAGAACCATATCTATCAATGTCACATACTCTTGCGGTCCCTCACCAATCCGTCCGATAGTATTTAGAAATTTTCCATTTCGTCCAAAACGAAATATCTTGTTTAATGAAACTATGAAAACCTCAGTGGCAGTTGCAAGGATGGACTCTACACGAGTATCTGATTTGGGTATCAGACCATCGTCCGGTGTCTCTAAAGGAATGTAATCTACAACTTCAGCAAGAGTATGCACATCAATACTCTTCTTTTCGTAAGACTGATTTTTATCAATATAAAAGACCGTTGGGATTTCTTTTGCTACACTATCTGAACCTTCTTTGAGAGAACGCAAATCTCCTGAGGTTTTTGAGGAACACCCAAATAGAATGAAAAAGCCCAATATGAACACGATTTTAATCATCATACCAATAGATTTAGTTTTAACTAACCGATTATTATAAGATACTACATTCAGTATTTTTATAATAAGAAAGTATTTTGCAATATACGAAATATTTATTTCCGCTCAGTATTTTCATTCAAAAAGATAACATCGTGAAAGACTATACGATAGAATCAAACTTCAGATGATGATAATTTATAGGTCACTAATAGTTATTGTTTCAGTTTTCCAATGATAAGAATGTCATTATCATTTTCGTGCAGACTATTTCGTAAATCGGTGGTCCGTTTACGTACGTCAGGCTCCCAATCTGTTTGGGCAAGAACTTTATCTAAAGCATCCATCAGTCCAAGAGGTTCGTAAGAGATACAGACATAACCGTTCTGCATTACCAAATAAGGATAAGATAAACCTAAAAGAGGATCAGTAAAGCGATCAATGCGCCGTACATTGCCATCTTTTTTCGAAACGCAAACATTAAAGGCTGGTAAACGAACAGAAGAAACACTTGAGGAAAGATTATTAGGATATAAAGTAACTTGCGCCCAATAACTCCTTGAAGTTTCATATAAAACAGTGCAAGCACTTTGATTTTCAGAAACAACATGATCTATTGTAAAGCATGGAGTTATTATATTCTTTACCGCATCATAGTGATACAAAGTATCAGGACGAGTACGCAACATGGGGTCTTCAAAAATAGAAAAAGAAATCGCATCCACATTCCGACATGCCACTAAGCCATTACTGTAATCTCCAATTAAACCGTAATGATTTACAGGAATCCGATGCACGATATCACCCTCCCTATTTTGCACCCAGCACACATTCTTACTAATTGCAAAGTTCGAGTTCACATTAGCAGAAAAGGGTAAAGTAACCACAACTACGTTTTTTTTATCATAGTCCACCCATATCTGAGACTTATGTACTATTTCCCCGAAACGAATAACCTCATCCGGCAGATAATTCCCCTTTAAATCATAGACAAGCACCTTGTCGGTTCTTCCCGGACCCAAATAAATACGGTTTTCTTTCTCATCCACCAACCATGAAAATAAATATAAATACTCTCCCGGACCTTGACCTACTCCGCCAATATCAGCCACATATCGTCCCTTGCGCGTAAATAGCTTAACAGGAGATACAACGTCAGCAGGTCGCAACAAGATATAATTATCCGTCACATATACACCATATGGATAGGTTTTAATAAGCGCCTCATCCCTATTGTCCAATCTAATGATTTCGTATGATTCCATTAAATCACCCAAAGACATCACTGTCCCTTTTGTCTTCTCTATTATACGCAAATCAACAGAACGAAAGGCGGAATCTTCTATTATATCCCTCTCTTTGGGTACAGATAAAGAGCAGGAAGCAAACATTGCAACCGAAAAAAGAAAGAGAAACGGATAAAAAAAATATCTTGCCTTCATATAAAATAGATTTTAGTTTAAAACAAAAACATACTGTTCTAAAAAGCATGCTGAAATATACGAACTATTCGTAGAGTGTTATTCTTTTAGGAACATGTTTATTAACACTATTAACAAGATTTTCAGGTGATGAATAGGGTGCGAACAGGTTCTTAACTTCCCGGATGTACGAAGTTAATATCCTCCCTGTACGAAGTTAACTTTAACACAATGTTAAAGTTAACTTCGTACAGGGAGGATACTAATAGAGTATTCTACTGGTTATTAACCTATTAGAAAGGAGATGCGATAAACAGATATAAATCTGTCGATCGTGTGAGATAGAGTGGAACTGACATAATACTTACTCTGATAAGTACAGAAGAATGATGATCACCGGAAAAGTTTATCGATCTCTTCTTCTTTTATGGTAGTCAATACCACACGACCATCCGGCGTATAGTTGGGCGAAGGACAGGCAAACAGATTATCGACCAAACTGACCATCTCTTCATTACTCAGCACCTGCCCATAGACAATGGCAGCCGCGCGGGCAAGGGTCAACGCAAGGATATCCTGAATTTCTTCTTTAACATCGTTGCCTTTCTCCATAGCGGTATGCAACATGCTGCGCACCAAATCGACCGGATTCAGTCCGTCGATGCCTGAAGGTACTCCGTTAATGGCATAACTGCCTCCACCAAGATCGCTGAGATCGAAACCTACCGCAGATAAATCGTCCATAATGTCTTGCAATACGGCTGCCTCAGAAGCCGGAAGTTGCAGGATTTCGGGGAAGAGAACGCCTTGTGAGAAACCTTGTTTCTGCTGAATCTGGGCACGATACCGGTCAAAGAGCACCCGAACATGGGCCCGGTGCTGATCGATCAGCATCAATCCGGACTTTACAGAAGTAAGAATGAAACGTCCCTTGAACTGCAAGTGCTGGGTCCCCTTCTCCATTATGGCCGACTCACCGGCATAAAGAGTTGCAGGAGCGGCTGTAACAATACTTTCCTCTTCAATTACCGCAAATTCTTCCGGTTCGGGATCGGGTTCGGCGAAAGGCTGATTCATCTTACTGGCTTTCTCAAGACCACCGTACAAATCTTCCCAGTCCACTTTCGGACGGGAGTAATTGCCACCGCCGGAAGAGGGCACCGAAGGTTTGAATGGATTGAAATCGGAATTGAAATGCACCTTAGGAGGCTCAGGAGGCAAGTTCTGTTCAAAAGCAGGGATATCGGGCATGTCTTCCGTATCGAAATCGATAGAAGGGACGGCATTGAACTTGCCCAATGACTCTTTTACCGAGGCAGAAAGAATCTGCCAGATAGCCTGTTCGTTCTCAAATTTGATCTCTGTTTTGGTAGGATGGATATTGACATCGATGTTGGCAGGATCGACTTCAAAATAGATGAAATAAGAAATCTGTTCGCCTGCGGGAATCAACTGTTCGTAAGCATCCATCACCGCTTTATGGAAGTAAGGATGACGCATGTAACGGCCATTCACAAAGAAATACTGATGGGCACCTTTCTTACGGGCTGTTTCGGGCTTGGCCACATAGCCTGAAACCTTCACCATCGTAGTGTTCACTTCCACACTGAGCAATTGCTGATTGAGCTTCTTGCCAAAAATAGAAAGAATACGTTGCCGCAAATGGCAGGCGGGAAGATTGAACAGTTCGGAGTCATTGCTATACAGTGAGAAAGCAACCTCAGGATGTACCAGGGCAATACGTTCAAATTCGGCCAGAATATTACTCAACTCGGTAGAGTTGGCCTTCAGGAACTTACGCCGGGCAGGAATATTGAAAAAAAGGTTCTTAATGGAAAAGTTGCTTCCTTTGGGACAAGACACTGCTTCCTGACTCTCCACTTTGGAGCCCGCAATGATAATCCTGGTCCCTAACTCTTCGGATTCGGGACGAGTCTTCAGCTCTACCTGAGCAACGGCGGCAATGGAAGCCAGCGCTTCACCACGAAAGCCCATCGTGCGAAGGGCAAACAGATCGGATGCCTCGCGGATCTTTGAGGTGGCATGCCGCTCGAAAGAGAGGCGTGCATCGGTTTCGGACATTCCCTTACCGTCATCAATCACCTGTATACAGGTCTTGCCTGCATCGGTAACCAATACATGAATATTTTGTGCCTCAGCATCGATGGCGTTCTCGACTAACTCTTTGATGACAGATGCCGGACGTTGTATCACCTCTCCGGCAGCTATCTGGTTGGCAACCGAATCGGGTAATAAATGAATGATATCGCTCATAATAGATTTAGCTTTGACTGATTAATTTATAGGACTTAAAAAGACCAGCTACCGGTCTGCAAATAATGCCATAGAAAAATAAGCAGGGCAATGATAGCCAGAATGACCCCCAAATGAGCAGGCTTACGCCCACTCTCCTTACGACGCTTCAGATGTGTGGTGCCTTCGATGAACTTTCCGCGAATATCTTCCGGAGAAAATTCTTTTTCGGGTAACATTCCCAAATCACGCTTGGCATCTTCTTCCATTTTCGTCAATTTTTCTTTCCGCTCGTCCACATAGATATATTGATGATTGAATCCACGCGGCTTTCGTACATTGAACATTCCCATAGCTATTTCATATTAATTATTTCACGTTTAGGACCACTGATGACCTTGCGCTCAGTTTTACGTAAAGCCTCACCTGCCTTTTTCCCTCTCCAGTTGAAAATGTCTTCCTTATTCAAGGGACGGACATAATCAAACCAACTGAAAGTGGGCAATTTCATTTTGTCGGGTGGAATCTGATCCATTGGATAAAGTGTTCCATTCGATTTGGGACTCATGACCATTTTCTGCATTTTCCGGTCTTTGAGATACATATTCAACAGACTGGTTTCGGAGGTGTTCATACCAATCATAGTGCTATCTTGCTCCTGAGGATAATATACTACAAGGACATTCCCTATCACATCTATTTTGCGTGCCTCACCCTCGGCAAAGTATGCCTTGATCTCTTTTCCTGAGATCTGATTAAAATGAATGGAGTCTTTCTGTTCCACCGTGAGCGCCTGATTGATGATATGAGCCCAATCAATCGTACTGTCGTTCATATATACCTTAACCTCTTCTCCCAGCAGTTGTTGCCCTTCGTTCCAAATAATAGGATCGCGATACATGGTGAGGCAAGAGTCTTTCGTATTAAAGACCAAAGAATCGCAAACGCCTTGCAGATCAGTGCTGTACATACGTACCTTATGAAAAGCGCGCATCTCACGGAAAAGGGAGTCGGTGTCGAGATTATAGCTATTCATCAGTAACGTATCGGCATGCATAAAGAGGCTGTCACCCCGTGAATAATCCACGGCAACAGCTCGCTTGGTGGCAAGAGCATTCTGCTTCAACTCGTCATAATAACAATAATCACCGGTAAGCATGTTCTTATTGACAGTGTCGTTCATCTGGACATTATCGAACGCCTCACCATAACCCGCTTTACGGTCATAGAAAAGGCTGTCACCGGTCAACTTCTTACCTTCATTGGTCAAAACCGAACGGTCGAGCAGTTCGGCTTGTCCGGAAACGGTATTGTAAATGCCCCGCTCGGAATAGATATGGTTCTGATCGCTGACAATATTGGAGGGTCCCAGAATGGTGGCAATCTTAGTATTCGTACTATACTTCAAGGTGTCGGAAGTAAGCACGAAACGGGGATTCACGAGCTTGACATCATGGTTGAAAACAGAAAGTTTAGTGGCAGGACTGTACTCACCCCAGTCGGAAGTCAACACATTTTCTTCATCCATCAATGTACCCCCATCAAAATAGTAACCCAAATTGTACAGACGGTCATAATTCAGGCTGTCTGTCAACAGGGTAGTATTCCGGTTGATCATTTTCACATTCTCGCGCAGTTGCGCTATCTGAGTCATGCCGTCATAAAACAAATAGTCACCATAGATGAAAAGAGTATCTCCCTGCTCCATACGCACATTGCTGAATGCTTCGAATGAATTCGTTTTTTCGTAAATCAGAGCACTGTCACAATACATATACATGCTGTCGTGACGCAACTTAACCGAACCAATCAGCACCTGAACATCAGGACGCGCCAGTTTATCGGCTTGCCCCCGATCGGCATGGAGCAAATCGACACGGGTCTTTTTATTTCCCGTTGGCTTTTCCGGTTCAGCCTTCTTCTCCTGTTGTGGCTTCTTGTCATGCTGCGGTTTCTTGTCCTGGGCCACCAGAAAACATACGGCAAGCAGGCATAGAATACCCGCTAAGAGAAATCTATGCCTGCCGTGGAATTTATGTTCTTTGTTTAATCTAAACATATCAAATCAGGATCAGTCTTTTTTAATCCAGCCCGGATATTTAAAGTCACAACGCTGCCATGCCGGATTAATACGCACATACGTATGTTTTTGTTTTTCAACAATCCATTTTTGCAACGCCTCTTCACGACGTTTGTCGAGCACAATTTCTTTCAGGTTCTGGTAGTCATCGGTGATAGTGGCCTTGTGTCCATTGATGCGTGCCTTCAGCTTAACAATAGCACAAACTTCCTTACCATCTTTGGGGTTGACCATAGTGAAGGCTTTGGAGATCTCACCGATATTCATCTTATCTACCACTTTAGCTATCTCCTGCGGCAAATCCTGCATCTCGAATTTAGCAGTCTGATTCATCGGATTCTGCATCAGACCGTGATTGTTGCGTGTGTCTTTATCCTGAGACAAAGCAGCGGCTGCCTGATCGAATGTGAACTTATCGCTACGAATATCGTTGGCTATGGAGTCAAGACGTGCATTGGCTTCATTCAACTCCTTATCCGATACTTTGGGCTTCAACAGGATATGACGGGTATTGATACGGTCGCCACGTTTCTCGATCAACTGGATGATATGGAAACCATACTCGGACTCTACGATCTTAGATATCTTCTTGGTGTCCTGCAAGTTGAAAGCGACATTAGCGTATTCGGGCACCATCTGGCCTTTACCCATAAAACCGGTTTCACCACCTTTGATGGCAGAACCGCGGTCCTCGGAATACAACAGGGCAAGCGTAGAAAAATCACTTTCGCCCTTATTGATACGGTCGGTATATTCACGCAAGCGTCTTTTCACATCCTCTATTTCAGAGATGGGCACTTTAGGTTGCTGTGTGATGATCTGCACCTCTACCTGAGTAGGGACATAAGGGATACTGTCCTGAGGAAGATCCTTAAAGTAGCGGCGCACTTCGGCCGGAGTCACTTTGATATCACCTACCAGCTTCTGCTGCATTCTCTGTACAATCAATCCGTCACGGGCATTCTCGCGCATGGCTTCGCGGATCTGCGTAGAAGTCTTGTTAAACTCAGCTTCCATCCTTTCTCTGCTACCCAAAGCCTGAATATAGTTATTGATCTGATAATCGACACGCTGTATCACTTCCGATTCAGGAACTTCGATACTATCGAGCACAGCCTGGTGCATATAAAGTTTCTGTACCGCCAACTCTTCGGGAATCACACAATAAGGATCACCATCAAACTTACGCCCCTCATACAAAGCGGCCAGTCGTGCTTCTTCCACATCGGACTTCAGGATGGCTTCGTCACCAACGACCCAAACCACTTCGTCAATCACATTGTCCTGCGCATAGGATGCCACGTTAGCAACCAGTGCCAGGGCAAACATAACAACAAATTTAAAGTTCACAAACTTCTTCATTCTGTGTATTTAATAATTTATAATCTTCTTTCTTTTTACTGCACGTTCGTACAAGTCGTCCTTTACTTGTTTCATAAAATCAACCCGCTTGATATTGACAAGCATATCTTTAACTTTCGGTTGGGCAAACTCGTAAGGTTCCTGTTCGCCTGCCACACGAAAATCGCTGATATTCAGAAAATAGTAGAATGCCGTATCTTTCAGTTCGATATGACGGTTCTTATCCATATAGGCTTCCGGGGATTCCGCTTTCAACGGGATCATATCAAGTACATCGGCTACCCGCACCCATTTATCATAAAAATACTCATACTTCACAGCATTCTGCAAACTATACTTCTCCAAATGCTCAACGGCATCCTGAGTTTCCGTCTTATACCACTTACGGACATTTCCCAATTGGGGAGCAGTAAGGGGAACCTTGATAAACAGACCTTTCATCAACGGACGGTCCAGTTTAAACAGTTCTTTGTTCTTTTCGTAATAGTCTGCTATTTCCTGTTCGGGGATCTCGCCCGACAATTTCTGGCTGATTAGTTCTTGTTGATAAGTATGCATGATCAATGCTTTCCGGTAATTTGCGACCAACTTATCGATTTCGCCGTTGTCGGGAATATTGCTTTGCGCCTGGTTAAACAACAAAACATCTTCAACCCAGCTACGAATGTAGTGCTCGGCGAAAAGAAGACTGTCATCTTTCGACAAACCGGCGGGGAACACGGCCTGAAGGTCCTCTTTGTACAAAAAGTTTCCATCGACCTCTACCAAAGGAGTCTGTCCTTTGTGATCATGCTTGTCAGTACACGACACACAGAAAAGGAGAGAGATTAGCAGAAGGCCCGTTTTTCGCATTGTCAACTGAATTATACTTAATTTAAGGTACGAAGATAATACAATAATTCGTTGCTTCAGTGATTATTAACCGTTTTTAAAACCTCTTGGTTAATTTCAACCTTAGCAGAAGCCCTGAGACGCTCTGCCCAAAGTGCATCCAGATGATTCTGATAATCTTCGATCAAACGGGAAACAATCTCTTTGTAGGACTCCGGACCTTTCTTTTTCTCACCCAAAACAACGGTAAAAGGATAGGACTTTAATGGTTCGAAGTCTCCTTTTTTAAACACTAACTTATCGACAAAAACATTGTCACCTTCGGCAAAGGTCCCTTGTTCTATACGGATGACAGCCGGTGAAGCAGAGGTATTAAATGTCAGGCGAATGGCATCTTTCCACTCTTCTTCCGGAAGTTTTTTCAGAAATTTACGGGCGCTCTTCAGCGTTTTCTTATGGGTTCCGTGCAACACCGCACCTCTGTAGCGGGGTGAATCCCAGTTGTAATCGGTCCGGTGCTCCTTGAAGAAGTTCTTCAGTGCAACAGAATCTGCCAGGCTGACCTGATGGGTTTCCCGGCGGGTAATAGCGGCCAACAGCAAATGATCACGATGTTCTTGCAGTGTCCTGCGGAACTCAGGATGTTTCTGCTCAAGGCGACTGTTCTCATAATCGAGAATTGATTTTACCACAAAAGCATCCAACTGCCTCTTTGTCCCCATGGGATGGGCAGCGGCAAACCGTTCAAAGTCATTCCCTGTAAAGTTTTTACCGTCCAGCGTAAAAAGAGTACGGGAGGTCTTGCCTTGAGAAAGCAACTCTTCCATCGCCGCTTTGTCCGGAGTATACCGATAGCTCTCCTTCAGTTTGTTTACCCGAATTTCGGTTCCTTTATCCGCACCCGGACGATGGGACAGTTTACGGATTAGTCTGTCCCGTATCTGTTCAAATGGAGGGAGTTCGCGTCTGCCCGTCACTTTAACGATATGAAGTCCTTTAGGAGTAAAAAACGGCTGGGAATATTCGCCATCCTTCAAAGAGAAAGCGACCTCCTCAAATTCCTGTGGTGTCTGCAACCAACTGATCCAGGATTCTGCCTTATCATCAGAATATTGGTCTACCAGAGTCTTGAAATCGGTATCGGGATTTGTCTTCAATACATTGTAAAGAGAGTCCATTAAAGCCTGCGCCTCCCGCAAATGATGGGGCAGGGCCGTCTGGGGAAGATAACGGAAAATATGCATAACCCGGACCTCGCCGGCTATGGAGCGGCTCTTCATCTGATCGTAAAGCTTTCTGGCACAGGCTTCCTCTGCAGACGAATCTGTAAGATAGGATTTAGATAATGAACGATGGTAGTTGTCCATCTCCGCACGAAAGGCAGAGAGAGTATCCAACCCGGCTCTCTGTGCCGCATGCAGTTTCAACTTCTTATCGACAAAGAGATCAACACAAACCTTCAAGGCTTCTTTCCCGGATACTCCCGAAGGCTTATTCCGATGATAGAAAGACTCAAACTCCGAGCGGGAAATGTCTTGTCCATTGATCCGCATCAACACAGGATCTTGCCGGGCATAGCCGGCAATAAACCCAAACAAACAGGTCAGTGCACCAACCAGCATCTTCTTCATACCATTCTACGTTGAGATATTCATATCGGAATAAAATAAATCGAGTTCACTACAAAGGACACGGATTAACACAGATTGATAATTTATCTCATTGATATTGAAGATTAAAAAGTTCTGTGTTAATCCGTGTAATCTGTGGTGGAACAGCAACCAGACGGCAACGGCCAAACGCCCGATAAACAGGCTGTTATTCCGGACGACTGTAATTAGGCGATTCGCTTGTAATCGTCACATCGTGCGGATGGCTTTCCATTACTCCGGCATTGGTGATGCGAGTAAACTTGGCATCATGCAGTTTCTCGATATCAGGAGCACCGCAATATCCCATACCGGCACGCAAACCACCGGTCAGCTGATAAATCACTTCATATAAAGTTCCTTTATAAGGCACACGGGCAGCAATGCCTTCCGGAACCAACTTCTTCACATCCATCTCGCCACTTTGGAAATAGCGGTCTTTCGAACCATTTTCCATCGCTTCGAGAGAACCCATACCACGGTATGACTTAAACTTACGTCCATTGAAGATAATCGTCTCGCCCGGACTTTCTTCTGTACCGGCAACCAATGAACCGATCATCACACAGTATCCTCCGGCAGCCAGAGCTTTCACCACATCACCCGAATAGCGGAGTCCGCCATCGGCAATCAAAGGGATACCTGTACCTTTCAAGGCTTTGGCTACATCATAAACAGCCGAAAGTTGCGGTACGCCTACACCGGCAACCACACGTGTCGTACAAATGGAACCCGGGCCGATACCTACTTTTACACCGTCAGCCCCGGCTTCCACCAAGGCCTTGGCTGCATCGCCCGTAGCAATGTTACCAACCACAATATCAATATTGGGATAACGTTTTTTCGCTTCGCGCAAGGTGTCGATCACTCCCTTTGAGTGTCCGTGAGCCGTATCGATCACGATGGCATCCGCACCGGCATCCACCAACGCCTGCATACGGTCGAAAGTGTCGGCAGTCACACCTACACCGGCAGCTACACGCAGACGGCCTTTCGAATCTTTGCAAGCCATAGGTTTATCTTTGGCTTTTGTAATATCTTTGTAAGTAACCAGCCCGATCAGTTTTCCTTCTTTATCGACTACCGGCAGTTTCTCAATCTTATGGTGTTGCAGAATTTGCGCAGCTGCTTCCAGATCGGTAGACTGATTAGTGGTAACCAGATTTTCTTTTGTCATCACCTCGTCGATACGTTTATCCATGTTACGTTCGAAACGAAGGTCACGATTCGTTACAATACCAACCAAATATCTATTGTCATCCACTACCGGAATGCCGCCGATCTTGTATTCGGACATCAGGGCGAGAGCATCACGTACGGTAGACCCTTGCTTAATAGTGACAGGATCGTAAATCATACCGTTTTCAGCACGCTTCACAGTAGCCACCTGCTTAGCCTGTTCCTTAATGGACATATTCTTATGGATCACGCCAATTCCCCCTTCGCGCGCAATGGCAATGGCCATCTTGGCTTCGGTAACTGTGTCCATGGCGGCAGTTACAAACGGAATCTTTAACTCAATGTTTTTTGAAAACTTTGTCGAGAGATCGACAGTGCGTGGTAAAACTTCAGAATAAGCGGGGATCAACAATACGTCGTCATAAGTTAATCCATCCATTACAATCTTATCGGCAATAAATGACATAGGGCTATGCGTTTAAAAATTATTGCGTGCAAATATACAGTTTTTATTCAAGACTGCATAAGTGCACGCAAGTTTTTTTTCGCTTTTTTAATTAGCCATTTCGGAGATAAACTTGATACGAACCAGACGGACTTCTTCTTCGGTAAATTCGTCCCCGAGTTCATCAAGAGCGTCGTCAATCTTATCTGTTGTCGACTCTTTGAAGTAATCGTAGATGTCGAGCATGTGATCTTCGTCCATGATCTCATCCAGGAAGTAGTCGATATTCAACTTAGTACCCGAATAAACGATCGCTTCCACTTCATCCAGCAATTCGCTGAACTCAATGCCCTTGGAAAGCGCGATATCATCCAGAGCCACTTTACGGTCGATGGCTTGAATAATGGCCACTTTCATCTTCGACTTGTTGGCGACAGTGCGTACCCGTAAGTCCTCCGGACGTTCAATCTCATTCTCTTCGCAATGTCTCTTAATCAGCTTGCAGAATTCTTCGCCGTAACGTTTGGCTTTTCCGGCACCTACGCCCGGGATATTCTGAAGTTCTTCGAGCGTCACAGGATAGATAGTAGCCATCGCTTCAAGAGAGGGATCCTGGAAAATCACGTAAGGAGGCACTTCCAGTTTCTTCGATAACTTTTTCCGGAGATCTTTCAGCATAGAATAAAGAACCGGATCGACTGCACACGAACCTCCACCTCTTGCCGGTGTTTCTTCTTCCACTTCTTCAAAGTCATTGTCCTCGGTAATCTTGAATGACTTGGGATGTTTGAGGAATTTCTTTCCTGCATCGGTCACTTTCAGCAAACCGTAGTTTTCTACATCCTTACTCAGATAACCGGCTATCAACGCCTGACGAATCACGGCATTCCAGGTTTTGTCTTCTTCTCCCATTCCTGATCCGAACACTTCCAGATCTTCATGTAAGTGTGCCTGAACTTCAGACGTTTCGCGTCCCTGCAGGACATCAATAATATAATCTGCCTTAAAATTTTCTTTTACCGCTATGATTGTTTCGATCACAGCACACAATAATTCTTGAGCCTCCACTTGTTTTTTAGGGTTTAAACAGTTGTCACAATTTCCACAATTTTCTTCCGTATATTCTTCACCGAAATAATGCAGCAACGTCTTGCGTCGGCATACGGAAGATTCGGCATAAGCAGCGGTTTCCAACAGAAGCTGCTTGCCAATTTCCTGCTCTGCCACAGGTTTTCCTTGCATGAACTTTTCCAGTTTCTGCAAGTCTTTGTTTGTATAAAAGGTTATGCACTGACCTTCACCGCCATCTCTACCGGCGCGCCCGGTCTCCTGGTAATACCCTTCCAGACTCTTTGGAATATCGTAGTGAATCACGAACCTCACGTCCGGCTTGTCAATTCCCATACCGAAAGCGATAGTCGCTACAATAACGTCCACTTTTTCCATCAGGAAATCATCCTGATTCTTGGTCCTGGTCAACGAATCCATTCCAGCATGATAAGGACGCGCATTGATACCGTTTGCCTGCAGGATTTCAGCAAGTTCCTCCACTTTTTTCCGGCTAAGGCAATAGATAATGCCCGATTTCTCCGGATTGTTTTTGATAAACTTGATAATATCCCTGTCAATATTAGCGGTCTTCGCACGTACCTCATAATAAAGGTTCGGACGGTTGAACGAAGATTTGAAGACTTGAGCATCTACCATTCCCAGATTTTTCTGGATATCATGCTGCACCTTCGGTGTCGCCGTTGCGGTAAGCGCAATCAACGGAGCTTTACCTATTTCATTGATAATAGGGCGAATCCGCCGGTATTCCGGTCGAAAGTCATGGCCCCATTCAGAAATACAGTGAGCTTCATCCACTGCATAGAACGAAATCTTTACCGAACGCAAAAACTCTACGTTTTCTTCTTTCGTCAGCGACTCCGGCGCTACATATAGCAATTTTGTCTTTCCGGCAAGGATGTCCGACCTCACTTGGTCTATCGCGCCTTTATTTAATGAAGAATTGATAAAATGGGCGACGCCATCTTCTTCACTGAAATTGCGCATTGCATCCACTTGATTCTTCATCAACGCAATGAGCGGAGAAATTACGATTGCCGTACCTTCCATCAAGACCGAAGGTAGCTGATAGCATAAAGATTTCCCGCCACCGGTAGGCATCAGTACAAAGGTATCTTTACCATCGAGCAAGTTATTAATGATCGCTTCCTGGTTTCCCTTGAACTTATTAAATCCGAAATACTTTTTCAGTTCATCTGTTAAATTAATCTTCCCTGCCATCTTAACTAAGGTTGTTTTATTCAGTTCATGGTTTAACTTCAAGTATGTTCTCTTCTTCAAGAGAGCCAAACAAAGTTATAAACAACTTCGTAATTACCAAGCAAAATGCGACTAATATTTTCAAGAAAATACAGTTACGATCATTTTCTGTAGCCTTACTCTTTGATTTTAAGCGGTTTGTAGTCGTGCCATATTCGCTTTTTCCAGTTGCATCTTTGCATAATCCAGCGTCACCTTATACTCTTTTTTGTTCTCTGAAGGGATTTCAAACATGACATCCATCATGATTGTTTCCACAATAGAGCGCAATCCGCGGGCACCCAGCTTATATTCTACCGCCTTGTCGACAATATATTCGAAGACATCATCTTCAAATGTCAGCTTGATACCATCCATTTCAAACAGTTTGATGTACTGTTTGATGATTGAGTTTTTCGGTTCGGTAAGGATCGCACGAAGCGCATCCCGGTCCAGCGGATTCAAATAAGTCAACACCGGAAGACGTCCGATAATTTCGGGAATCAGTCCGAATGACTTCAAATCCTGAGGAGCAATGTACTGCATCATATTATTCTTATCGATCACTGCCGTTTTTTGCGATGCGGTATATCCTACCACATGCGTATTCAGCCGTTGGGCGATTTTCTTTTCAATACCATCGAAAGCACCACCACAGATAAAGAGAATGTTCTTGGTATTCACCGGAATCATTTTCTGGTCGGGATGCTTACGGCCTCCCTGGGGAGGAACGTTCACCACCGATCCCTCAAGCAATTTCAGCAAACCTTGCTGCACCCCTTCTCCACTTACGTCGCGAGTGATAGAAGGATTGTCTCCTTTGCGGGCAATCTTGTCTATCTCATCGATAAACACAATTCCTTGCTCAGCCTCCGGCACATTATAGTCTGCCACCTGAAGCAAACGGGTCAGAATGCTTTCAATATCTTCACCGACATAAAAGCTTCTCTGGCAGGCACCGGCATAACGTTCCCTGCGGATGTAGTGACCGCTGTCTTTTTCTTTCTCGTCCTTATCCAGTCCCTTTGCAGCACTGATGGTCAGGTAGCCATCGGAAACAGAAGCCTTAATCTCATCCTTTTTGAATCCCGGAAGATCCATCTCAAGCTCATAGCCTTTATCGCTTTCCTTGATATCGGTGAGCATCATTCTCTTTCCGTTGTGTCCGTATAATTTCTTCTGTGCCTTCTGTACGTCCCTGTCATCAAACCAAGGATCATTGAACCATGGATCACTGAAAAATGTATCAAATAAGTTGTTGTTTGTAGTTGTTAATAACATAGGTCATACCTCCTTATATACCTGTAACTTTCCTTTTGGAAATTTGCTTTCTTTTGTTTACAAGTATGTTATAGCATTATAATTAGCACTCGTCAATAGCGAGTGCTAATAAAAATTATAAACTTTT
>ERZ860059.517-NODE-517-length-24172-cov-2.704607_pt1 | contig 24172 bp, 16 predicted proteins | sample MGYA00510113_ERZ860059 | MGnify/ENA primary metagenome ERZ860059 (study PRJEB30046, sample SAMN00715190) | human gut metagenome | study: EMG produced TPA metagenomics assembly of the A metagenome-wide association study of gut microbiota in type 2...
ATGCCCAAACCCCCCCCCGGCTTGGTTTGATTTAGGCCGGGGAGACAAAGTCAAAAAGAAAGAAACCTGAAGCCAAAATCTAAGAACTTAAGAAACGTTCACGGAAATTTGCGAAAAGCCAGCGGAAATAGTGAGAAAAATCCATGTTTCTTCAGATGGAAGTTCGATTTCGGCTACTACGAGTCCTTGATTTACACCTAAAAACTCATCGATCTCCCACTTTAAATCGTCACCTGCAGGGATCACATAACGTAATTTTTCAATGATAGGTTTCTCTGCCAGCTTATCCAACATTTTTCCAGCGTCGGCATAAGGAATTTCGTATTCATGCAGCCGACCGTCAAACCTTTTACCGTCAAAAAGCCTTTATCAGCTATTGTGCGGACGCGGACCGTTCTTTCTTTTGCACTATTAAGATAGCCTTGTCGGTAAAGTACTCCGAGCGAATCCCTTTGCCAGGAATCGCCTACGACTAAGAATTTGCGCTCTATTTCTTTTGACACAACCAGTCCCTCCGATTCTGGGAACGGATTGTAAAAGTCCGAGTTTTGTTGCCAAATAATCTATGAGAAGTAAATGATAGGATGCAAGAAATCAAAAGTCTTCTGCAAAAATAATCCTAAAGAAGTTAGATCGATAATCCGGGATATCTAACGATAGGAATTCGATTCGAATTGGTAGAGAAAAAATCAGTCGCAAACTTCTACTAGAAAATCAACAAATTCGGAAGTGAAAAAACTTCAACTTCGGAAATCATCATTCTTTGAAGAATTTTTAGATTTATTTCCAACCAGTTATGGAAAGGGGCAAAATAAATAAAATTTTATTTACATTAAAAATTAAATATTTAATAAAAAGAATCTATTCAGAAAATAGATTTATACATTGTCTTTTATTTCTTCAACCATTCTTTCCAAGAAAGATAGTTGTATGTTTGCATGGTTTCAAATGTAACGTAATAATTTATAAGAGAAAGGAAATGGGTTAACTATATTTTCTGGTTTATTTTCTTTAGATTGGATAACGGAAAATACTATTTAAATGATTGGGATATTTTATTAAGAAATTTATTTACGTTTTATTTTATATTTTTGTCTTTTCCTGGTGGTTCATTGTCTTTTTTGATGTGAGACACATTCTTTTTGAAACTTCACAGTTCTGCTTTTTCTGCCGCTTTTCTCAAGTCTTCCTCATCTTTACGAACGTAGTTGCCTGTGGTTGTAACACTTGCGTGACCCATGAGTTTTTGTACTTCCACAATATCTACGTTTTTACTAATAAGGCGAGTGGCAAAAGTTCTTCTCAAATCGTGAGGTGTGAGTCTGCCTTCTAGGTTTTCTGTCTCAGCGACTAATTTTTCTATTATTCGAGTGACGGAAGATGGGTCAAGAGGCATATCCAGATGAAGACATTGTTTGTTATCTATACGTCCGAAAACAAATCCGGCATCAATCTCAGTTTTATTTAACTGTCTGAATTCAAACCAGGTTTTCAAAACTTCAAGAACAGCTTCGGGAAAATATATTGTTCTTTCCTTATTTCCTTTGCCAATGATTTTGGCGGATTTACTTTTTAATGAAACCTGTTTTACCTTTAAATCACAGACCTCAGCTCTTCGCAACCCGCACCCCAGCATTAAATAGAAGACTGCCCTATTTCTTACGGTTCTCAAAGAATTTGCATCGAGCGATTTAATTAACAATGCAGATTCTTCGGTTGAAATAGCTCGACCTGAAGGAGCTCTGAAAACTCTTCGCTGTTTTAAAGATTTAATCCTTTGAAAATGATCTAAATCAATTTGTTTATTTCGCCACGCATTTAATGCCACCGACTTAAGCGCAGAGAGATAGCAGTTATAAGTTCTGGCAGACCCCCATTTCTGAGCAGTTAAAAAAATCGTGATGTGATTCGGCTGCATGGACTTCCAATCGCAATCTACTAAACCTTTGTAGCCGAAAAATCGAGCGAACTTGTTCAACTTGCTTTTCATGCAGCGATAGGAATCTTTACTGCCAAGCGTAGCCAAATACATCAGCGCTGGATTCTCGATTAAATTTTTATCTGTACTTATTGCGCCAAAGTTTGAAGACTGGATCGGAGCCGGCTGAAACATTTTAAAAATTCCGAGTACGCACGATAATTAACATTATATTGCGTATTTTAAGGCTTTTTGCAAGTCCTTTTTTAATTTGTCTAGAGTTGAGCAATTACAGAAGCGGGAAAAGAGTAGGGCGAAAAACTACGTTGTTTAGCTTACGACATAGATGGGCTAATTTCCGCCCTGTTTTGCGTAGGAATTTGAATTTTCAGATTAAAGGTTTCAGATCTTATTTTTCAATGTTGTTGTACTGTTCATCCGTGACTTCTTCCAGCCAAGTGACGCCTTTGCCTTCCGGATGATCTCCGGTGACGGTCATCTGAACCATTTGAGTGTCGGGTCCAGCTCCGTGAAAATGTTTGACCCCGGCCGGACAAATTACAACGTCACCGGGTTTAACAACACGTGCTTTTTCTTCATAAACCCCGGTTCTACCTTCACCCTGGAGAACAGTAAAGAATTGGCCTGTCGGATGGATATGCCAGAATGTTCTTGCACCAGGTTCAAAAATCACAATTCCGTTGTGAACAGGCATTCCGGGAATTTGTTGACTCATCGGAATAACTTCTGCCTTACCTGTAAATACCTTAGAGTTCGCAGGGACTTTAGAAAGTGATTTTGCTTCTTTATAAATTTGGAAATTAGCAGGGACAGTTTCCGCAGCTATAACATTTACGCAGGAAAAAGCAGTAAAGAGAAGGGCAGCAACAAAAGCTGATTTTTTCAATTTTTCCTCCATGGACTCTATGTTTATTCCATTATTGTATTAATCAATCGCATGAGGACGGCGCGAATTATATGAAATTGAAAGGAATTAACAAGAGAAGCAGAGGATTAGATAAAGTTCCAATCGATTGGGACAAGTCTTCTTATAAAGGGTCCTTTCAAATAATTAGGCCTAAAAGTTACAATCCAGCGATTAAAAAATGGTTATATGCTAACTGTTCGCAGACGTGAGAGAAGGCCTTACGTCACATTTATAATTGAAAGTGCAGAGGGCGTTCTTCTCTGAAAAAAAAAATTGAGCCCTGATTTTCCAAATCAAGGCTCCGACAAAGCGCTCGGAACTCCGAGGAAGCTCCGATGCTTGTTTTCTGTCTAAATATTACAAATACAACAAACAATAAATTTCAAAAGAACGCCTACTGCAACTCATTTTCTATCTGTTGAACCCCTTCAAAAATCATCTGTTTATAGAAGCGGCGAACAAATTCGGTGTGGAAGTCCATGTTGTTGAAATAGGAAAAGGTGAAACGCTTTGGGTTAACTCCTACTTTTCTTTCCTCTGATTCTTCATGGCCTATGAACATGTGATCGGTTTTAGGGATGGCTTCAAATTTCTTACCATCTGTTAAAGACAGTTCCATCTTCATTGTCATATCATATTCATAGACGATCTTTTCTGGATATTCATTCTGGTTAGCTTTCTTAGAGGCCAGTGCGGCTTTAGTCTTTTCATCCATCTGACGAGTGACATCAATTGATATGACGCCTTGCTTCTCCTTGTCGTCGGGATCGACAATGATGAAATTGCCGGTTTCTTCCAGGTAGCGTGCGGCAGCCAATTCTAGACCGTACTGTTCTCGCCAATCGGCTGGACGCTCTTCGAAGGGCTCTTGAACAATAGGACGGCCTTCCCAGGTGTAATTCACCACTAAAGCCACCTTCAAAGGAGTCTCTAGCTTCTTGAATTGATCGGCTGAAATCACTTGGGTAGATGGTGCAAACCAACTTTCACGAGGATAGTCTTTGTGATCATAGGAAGCGCAGGCACTCAATCCTAAGGCCGCAGCTGCTAGAAGCATGGCTACAAAAGTATTTTTTATCTGCATTTCTTAATTCCGTTAATAACAGGGGAGCCGCCCGAGGGGAAACGATTTATGGCCTTTCCTCTCGGATACTTAGGTCGAGTTAGAACATATATTTGAGACCAATCTGTGCGGTTTCGTTGTGATAACCATACTGTCCGGCTTGCACGCCGACGGTAGCCCACCCAAGCAGATTTTTAGTCACATGGCCCTCAAGACCGGCCCTGAATTCGGCTAAATTCCTGCCTCCTTTAATATATTTACAACCCGTTCCCATCTGTACTCCGGCCCTCTTGGTATTGTGGATCCAATTGCCTTCGATAAATCCGAGACCTTTATTCATGTGATTTGCATGAAGCCGTGCACCAACACGTAAAGAAACATTATTGGTTCCGAGTTGTTTAAAGCGCGTTCCCGTATCTTTATCGACTGTCGTATCTGCCTTAACACCGTCCCACACTAACTGAATCTCAGGCTGCAAGGTCCAAATGAGTTTGTTAAAGTCTTTAGAGCCAGATTGAGAAAGTGGGAAGGTATAACCGCTTTCCACTGACCAAACCCAACCATTAGATTTATATCGAAAGTTGGCTAAATCGTCACTCCAAAGCTTGTTATTGTAGTGGCCGAATAAAAGCCAAGAATCCACATAGAAGCCGTCATCCGGACTGTTCCCAGTATAAAGTGTTCCGTATACGCCTAGAGCATAACCATCGGATCGGCTTTGTGCGGAGTTGTAGGTCTTGGCGCTGGATCGATTGTATAAACCGCCTACAAAGATACCCCAGACAGACTTGATATCCTGATTGAACTCATTTCTGATGAGGTCAGTGCCAATCTGCGTTACAGCGGTTCGAGAGTGGGTCTTGATATCAGAACCGGCGCGGAAATGCGAGTGGGACCCAACTTGGCGTACCCATCCGGCGGCAGCCCTTTCTTCTCCACTGAAAGGATCGATATAGTAGGCCTGACCAAATCTGTCGTGCAACCTCATATGCATGCGAGACCATGCTAAAGAGTTCGAAATGTAAGCCCCGCTCTCTGGTCTTTCCCAAACTCGCTCTAGGACCAGATCAATACTGTCCCCGATCTGATCAGGGTAACCATCCCACTCGACTCTATATAATCCTTCCATTGGGCCTTGTTCACAAACAACAAGTTTATCTTTTTCGTAAACGACATTAAATGCAGTAAGACTGCCGGACTGGTTTTTAATAACTTCATAACGATCGGCTAATGAAGAGTCATCAGTAACAGCAATTGCCTTTCTGCTGCTGTGAATGTGGATAGTGCTGTTATCCAAATTCGTTGATTGGTTTTCCGTCAACAAAATAATCGGTTCTTTTTCTCTGACCATCAATCCGGCTAGATCAAGATCAATCCGATCGAAGTTCCCGATATTCTGCATTGCCCCTTTGAAATTAGTAATATTCAGCGTATTACCATTTGTTCCTGTCGTTGCTCTCCCTCGACCGTAAATCCAGGCTCCCGTGACATCTATACCTTTTCGTCCATCTAGATAAACGACGTTGTTCTTAACATCGCCGGCGCTCGTTCCTCCATATACCAAGCCTTTAATCGTTCCTCCATTGAGGAATACTTTATTGCCGATAACATTACCGGCGACAGCCGCACCTCCGGATATTCTTCCTTCAACGTAACCGTCATCAATCACTACAGTATTATTTTGGATATAGGCAGGCTTGTCCGTGACAGAGTTGCCCGCAAGGCTTTCGCCCCCGACAACCCATCCCACTACTGAAGTCTTGCCGGAGATATTGACTGTATTGTTTTGTACTAAAGCAGAATAGTTATTTGATGATTCTCCGATATTGGAATTAGCCACATTGAGGCTGCGCCGGTTGGATGTCTGTGCTGCTGTCACTCGACCGCCAGTTACGCCTCCGGTAACGTCTGCATTTTCAAGAATGACTGAGTTGTTTTGAGCTTGGCCGAGGCCCTCATTAAGTCCTGCCGCAATGTAAGGACCTGAGACGACCGCGTTTTTGATAACGACTGTATTCCCGTTTGTACTGCCTTCCCCGCTTCTTAGATAGCCCCCGACTACGAAATTATCTACAGTAAGTTTTGAAGTGCTGACCGATGCTGCTTCAAGCCAAACGATATTTCCGACAGCGCCATGCCCTTTTCCATCGTTAAAGCCACCGGCTACGTAGCCTCCGATTGCAATAGAAGAGCCTGCATTAGCCGTAATCGTCACTTGGTTTCCATCTGTATTTCCTTCAGATTGCTTACCGATAACGGCACCAGCAACAAATCCGGTAATCTTAGTAGTCCCATTTATCTGAACCGTATTTTGACTTGCGTTGCCTTTTCCTGAGACTTGATTAAAGCCGCCCTCAACATTGTCATCAACTGAAGAGTCATTGATTAAAACGGAATTTCCTAGCACGTCACCTACTTCTCCGGGCAGATGTGCTTCTATATAGCCTCCCGCAACGGATTTTTTAATATGACTCTGTAGGATTTCCACCCGATTATTCAATGAACTGCCGCCTCCGGCAGAAACGCCACCGCGTACTGCTCCTTCTACTAGCTCGACATCCTGTAATTGGACGAAGTTTAAAGACACGTCCCCGGAACCAATAGAACGAGCCCCTACCACTCGACCTGTTAACTCTTCGCCGGATACTTCTTTAACCAATCCTCCAGTAATAGATACTTTATTCCCGTATAAACTTACATTTTTATCACCCCAATCAAGGCCTCCGACGACTAGTCCTTGGACGGCGGTATCTACCAAAACAACTGTATTTTCATTCACTTGTCCGTTGCCTTGGCTTACACCCCCGGCAACATACTTAACTCTGATGTTGCTGTTTGTAAGCTGAACCGTATTTTTATAGGCATTTCCGTTCCCGGCCTGTTCTATTAGACCACCAGCCACAAAGTGTTCATTAATCTCGCCACTGTCATCCAATAGAGAAACATTGTTTAGCTCGATAACGTTTCTCTCTGCATTTCCTAGTGAGCTTCTGTTGTATCCACCAACCACGTACAATTTAATTTGGGTATTATTAACGAAGACTTGGTTGTCGGAAGTGTCACCAAGGGTTTGCACCTCTTTCCCGGCTGCATCTTTTTTAGCCGCGCCCACAAATCCACCAAGAACATAACCGATATGAATTTGAGTATCTGAAGGGGAGTCCGTACCAATACGAACCGTATTAATGTTAGCCGAGCCTGTTCCGGCTCCGTCGAAATACCCACCTGCGACGTACCCCGCTATTGAAAGAGTATTTTTTACCGAGAGGTTGTCAATTGTGACTGTATTTAAATTAGCAGATCCGCTTCCCCAGAAATCATTTTGATTTATCAGTTTTTCTTTACCAATAATCCCACCGGAAACAAAACCGCCGAAAGTGTATGTCTCTCCTTCCGTCGCAGTATCGATTACTATGGTGACGTGATTATTGTTAGCCTCAACCTTTCCCCCAGCCTGATTGTAGCCAGCTGCGATGTTGCTTCCGACATTGCTATTATTAACAGTAATAATATTGTTATCGGTATAGCCATCTTGACCGCCTTCAATAAATCCGCCCCCGATATAGCCATCTACCGTACTGTTCTCAACTAGAACCACGTTTTTCAGAGCATTTCCGCCAGCTTGGTTCGCACCGCCGAGGACATGCCCTTTATAGTTTTGAGCCTCGTCCTTCTTGATTTTCGCATTCAAGATTTTGACAGAATTGTCAGACACAGAAGAACCCTTGGTAACAGAACGAGCTCCAACAACCCTTCCTGTAACTTGCCCTCCCGTCATTTCAACTCGGTTATGATCAAGCGTTACACCAGTTTCTGGACCTTGCCCGTCTCCCCAGTCTAATCCACCAGAGACAAAACCGTTAACGTTAGTATTAGTGAGAAAAACCTTATTATATGTTGCTGAACCAGTTCCCTGATGCACAGCCCCTGCAACATACTGACTCAAAACATCGCCGTTCTCAAGAGTGACGGTGTTATAGTCTGCTGCCCCTGTACCTCCTGAGCCAATAAGACCTCCATAGACCCAAGAACCAATTGAAATGCGAGAGTTTTCTGATTTTATAGTAACGCTATTACCACTAGACTCTGTAGCCCCTTTAGTATATGAAGAGCCCCCTCCTACATAACTACCGATAGAGATAATCCCGCCATTGTTCTTGATAATAACGGTATTATTACTGGCAGATGTTTTGGTGTCTTCGCTTGCATTTATCCCTGAGATGTAACCACCGATTACATATTGGTTGATGGTAACTTTGGAAGTTTCTGCTGAATCTCTTATGGAATTAGTAGCTTTTATGCAGTTTATACAAACAGTATTGCCGTTAGCCTGACCAGTGGCTTGGTTAAAACCACCCGCCACATAACCATTTACGGTAAGGCTTCCTGCCGTGCTTTCGAGATTAACAAAATTGTTATTTATATTCCAATAAAAATTTGGACTGTCTGAATAATATCCCGTCAACCCTCCGGCAACAAAAAGGTTTATAACTGAATTTGATGTTGAATCATTATTCGAAATCTTGACAGTGTTACCAATAGCAACTCTTTGAGTAGATGATGACTCGTTGCCCTCACTTCCTTTACCGGAGTTATATCCGCCTGCAACTCCATCTCCTTTAACAGTCACATTGGTAAGAGTTACCTGATTGCCAATAGCAACTCCCCCGTTCGTTGAATTATTAAAAAAACCCCCGTAAACATACCCATTAACAGTCGTGTTGTCTGCAAAAACGTAGTTTTCCTTCACATCGCCTAAACCAGTCGTATGACCGCCAATAACAAAACTATTAATTTCAGATTGATGGAGATTGACGTGATTGCCTGTTACCGTACCTTTTCCAGAATGCCAGCCGCCAACGACACCAGTGGCTCCTTTTAACGTAGTTTTCGTGAGGGTTACCACATTCTCGGTAATATTCCCTTCTCCTTCCGAAGAAGCGATATAACCGCCGTAGATATAACCCAAGACTCCAATGACTTCACCTGCTTCGTTTTTGTACTCAAAACCACCAACAGTTGAATTCTCTACCGTGACCTTATTCCCCGTCACATTTCCTGAAGGACCTTTTGAATAACCTCCAACTACGTAACTGATGACAGTTGTATCATCCTTAAGCGTAACGACATTACCTCTTACGTCACCTTGTCCAAGATGATAACCTCCGACGACTCCTCCGAGTCCGTTTATAGTAGCTTTCGTGAGGGTTACTTTATTCTCAATAATATTCCCTGCCCCTGTAGAGGCGATATAACCGCCATAAACGTAGTTATTAACTTTGGTTCCCGCATTAAGAAAAACCTGATTTTTTGTTATCTCGACTTTTCCTAAGGAACCATCATAGTAACCACCTATAGCTCCGTCTGCGACAGATACCCCAGGAGTTACCGAACTTCCGGGAGTTTCCGAGATTCCAAAAGTTACTGTATTTCCGAGAACAACACCGCTTGCGCCGGCGCTTAAAGATTCGATTCGACCACCATAAACATATCCGTAAGTAGTCGCGTTGACAATATTGACTGCATTAGAGGATATAGTTGTTTGACTAGTGTTATTAGTGCCTTCCGCACCGATAACATCTCCTCGATGGGAACCATTGCTAATACTGACTGTATTGTTTTCCGCTACACCGAAGCCTTCAACAACTTGGGCACCAATGACTTCACCTACGTACCAACTTTCATATTCAACCAGTCCGTCAACTTGTATTTGATTATTTTTTGCAGTTAGCGATCCACTGCCCTGAACTTTTCCGCCAATAATTCCACATAATGTAGATTTTTTGTCGTTGGGATCCTCATTGTTTAATATGACCTTGTTGCCGGCGACGATCCCTTCTTTTGTTGTGTCAGCCCAATTGGATAGAGAACCAGCTATGATCAGTCTCTCTATATAAGCGCTATTTAAATTTCCCCATTTTGACTCAACTATGTTCCCCTTAACAGCATAATCGGTGGCATAGCCCCCAATGATTGCCGAACTATCACCTTGATAAATGGACCCTGTAATTTCTATAAGATTAGCAGTAAATTCTTCCTGTCTAAATTGAAATACCCCCCCCCGCTGATCTCGTGAGTTGTATTTTCGGTAGGCTGCGGAACTTCAGCTGCTTCGCTATTAAAAGCAAAAGAGGTTGAGAGTGCAACTAAGCAAAAAGGTAATACTGACAAATAGGGTAAATAATTTCTTTTAAAGCCTGTAACTTTCAGTCTAAGACAATCAGAACAACTTAAGTCGTAAAACTTGGAACGTTGAGTATGCGTAAACATAATCTTTCTCTCGGGATTGAATTTTTAGTTTAATGGTTTCATTTTAACCGTTTCTAATCCAAAGTGGTTAAGCAGGTCTGACATTATCATCACCACCGTATAGGCGATTCCAATAGCTTTATCCACACTAAAGTGCATCTTCATTTTGAAATGTCAATCGTTTTCTTTCTTCGCTGAGTGTGCATTTCAGAATCCCGCTTTTCATCTGTATTTTCGTTGAACTCGTTTTTTTAATAAAACAGCTTTCAACAATCGTATCCTTAGTGAAGCGAAGATCTCTGTGCTTGAACAACTCAAAGATTTTTGTCCCAGCAGTTTTTTCTGAAGGAGACTGCGGAAACGCCAACTCATTGTCGCATTGGGACATTTTAAATCCATCGCCAAACCTACAAAGCGATGGGATGCGAAAAAGTCGTGAGGTATCCCTTACCCTACGTTAACCCACAGATTACAAAAATAGAACCTCTGATAGAGGCTGAGAGTCCTGCTTATTCCCTCTGTAGTTCGGTCAGAGCAATGTTTTCAAATCCTGCCAAGGAATAGCGATGCAAAGTCTCTAAGAACTTTGTTCTTCTGGCACCGCCTAACTACGGAGATATTTCTGTGAATAATTCAGCGAACGAGGGGCTTTAGATCAATACTTTTATGTATTGTGTTAATTACAGCGTATTACCACCTTTTGTGTAGAGATTCCTTAAATAGATAGGGATAATCTGCAAAAGCTTCACATTTTCGTGCGGCTGATTGGATAAGTTTAAAATCTTTGAAAAATAAAGATATGGCGGAGACATTTGAATCTTTCGTCGTTGCGTAAAATCTCCCAAGAGAAAGGTCCTTCATGTTCGGCAAAAGCGTAGAGAAAAAAGAAAATCGAGGAGTAGTCATGTGCTTCCTCGTGGCGGTGTATACGATTACAAGTATCGTTTTTCTGCTTCAGGTCAATCAATACACACAGGATATTTACGATTTTCCCTACCTCGTCTCTTCTCAAGCCCGTATTATGAAAAGCAGGCTTTATGACTTCCGAAGTCTGACACCTGTGCTTTTTTCATCGAAGGATCTCAACTCAGCCCAACTGGAAAGCGCACTAAAGACGCAGGAAGCTCTCCAGCAGCAAAGCATTACGATTATCGAAGATCGCTATCGCGGCAGCCCGGAAGAACTGCAGGAATTAAAAGATGCATTGAAAAATATCGGTCAGCGCCGACGCGAGCTCGTGGAACTCACTCGCGAAGATCCCACCGTCGAAAACGTCATTAAACGCTATAACCAAATCGTAGAACCTGCATTTATTCATTTTGACGATATTCTTGATCGGATCGCATCTAACGCTGATCAGCGAGGCAGCGACATCAACGATAAATCCGATCGGAACATTTATGGGTTTGTGATCGGGACGATCATCATGGGCATCCTGCTCCTTTGGTTTATTTATACCGGCTCGAAAGACCTAAACCGTGCATATGTCAAAGGGCTCAAGCGAGATAAATTACTTAAATTGCTTTATGCCAACGTTGATGATGTTTTTATTATCTTCAACGAGAAAAAAGAACCCGAATACGTAAGCGACAACAGCCTTCGAATTTTGGGCTTCGATCCGGACGCAATTACAAATAACAAAGAAGAACTTTTGAACCGTTTCTACGATGAGGATAGAAATTGGCTCAGAAATATCTTGAATGATCGAACCATCATTAAAACTGCGACGCGAAATATCGAGCTTAAGGGCAGCAGCCAGACCTTCCAGTTAAGCGTCTATCCAGTTCGCCAAGGGCTGATTGATTGGACGGTAGTTTCATTATTTGATGAAACAGAACAAATTGCATACCAAAGAAACTTGGCCGATGCTTTGACAACGGCTAAGAATGCAAGTCAAGCAAAAAGCGACTTCCTCTCTCATATGTCGCATGAAATCCGAACGCCGATGAATGCCATCATCGGTATGACAACAATTGCTTTATCTCGAATTAGCGACAAACAAAAAGTTGAAGACTGCCTGAAGAAAACGCTTCTCGCCTCCCGCCACCTGCTGGGCCTCATCAATGACATCCTGGACATGTCCAAGATTGAGAGCAATAAGCTTGCACTATCTTATGAAAAATTCGATCTTCAAGAAACCGTCCACAGCATCTACAACCTGATTGAGCCTCAGGCAAAAGAAAAAGGCGTCAGCTTCGAAATCGTTACCAACGACGTCAATCAGGAATGCCTGGTCGGCGACCAGCTGCGCGTTAATCAGGTGTTTATTAACGTCATAGCCAATGCCGTTAAATTCACGCCTCGCGGAGGCAAGGTCACAATGAAGCTCTCGGAAAAGCAGACAAGTCCTGAGCATATTCATTTGCGCTGCATTATCAGTGATAACGGTATTGGCATGAAGAAAGACTTCTTGAGCCGCGTATTCCTGCCATTCGAACAAGAAACCGCAGAGATTGCTCAACATTTCGGGGGTACCGGTCTTGGTCTTGCCATTACCCATAACCTGGTCAATTTGATGGGCGGAAACATCGATGTCCAAAGTGAAGAAGGAAAAGGCAGCACTTTTACGATTGACCTTCCCTTCGGCATTTCCAAGGACTCTGCTAAACATTCGGAAAGCCTGCTTGAACTTCGTGCCCTTGTGATTGATGATGATAAAGATACGTGCGAACACGCCTGCGTCCTTCTGGATCAATTAGGACAAAAGACCGAATACGCATTAAGCGGCAAGGAAGGCATAGAAAAAATTAAGCAGGCCATGCAGGACAATGATCCGTTCGACATCTGCTTCCTGGATTGGAAGATGCCGGAAATGGACGGCGAAGCAACCGCCCGAGAAATTCGTAAGATCGTGGGACCTGAAACCCTCATCATCATTATCAGCGCTTACGACTGGTCTCCGATCGAAGGCCGAGCCAAAGAAATCGGTATTAATGGATTTATTGCCAAGCCCTTCTTCAGTTCTTCCTTCTATAACTGGCTGTCCGACCCGAGCATTAAAGAAAACAAGGGCAGAGACAAGGACATTGTCGTTCAAGAAAACACCAAGAAGAAAAGAGTCCTCTTGGCTGAAGACAATGAATTTAATGCTGAAGTTGCTCAGGACTTCTTAGACATGGCTGGCTACACTGCAGAAGTTGTCGGTGACGGCGCACAAGCTGTCAAGGCATTCGAAACCCATGAACCCGGTTATTACTCCATGATTTTTATGGATATCCAAATGCCGGTGATGAACGGTTTGGAAGCCGCCCAAATGATTCGCGCTCTCTTAAGAGAAGACGCACACACCATTCCGATTGTTGCAATGACGGCAAACGCCTTCTCCGAAGACGTTTCCAAGTCGCTCAATGCCGGAATGAACGACCACATCTCCAAGCCGATTGACCTTAAGAAGCTTCATGCTGTCTTAGGAAAGTATGGCGACAGAAACGAGAAAACGGCTAACGAATAAGACGCTAATGCGCATTATTTAAAATTGCGCGGGGGTCAAAAGCCCCCCCCGAAATTCTTTATTGCGCCCAAAACGCAAATTTCCATACAGCAAAAGTCCTACGGCTCGCATTCCCAAGCCCCCACATATCTCAAAGGATGCCGGCCTCCTTTTAATCCGCCCACTAAGAAAACGTCGAGAGCCCCAATAATTGAAGCTCTCGACGCAGGTGTGGTTTGAGGCCGCTCTCTTAAGCGGCATCTGTCGGTTGGTTTTTATGCAGGAAGAAGTTTTTTAACGGTCTTCTTGTAGATCTCATAACAGTTCTTGACCTGATACGGATATCCGTACTCATTGTCTCCGTGCATATTTCCGCCGGAAGGTCCGAACGTGACAACAGGAATTCCGCAGGAAACTGCCAGAATATTAGAGTCGCAAACCGACGGGTCATAATCAATCGGAAGATCTTCGCCGGTGACTTCCTTGAAACTTTCCTGAAGTTTGACAACAAGTTCATGATCTTCAGGAACAGCAAAAGACTTCATGTAGGGGCTGTTGCGCGGTTTCAAATGGATATTAACTTTGTCTGCCAAGCCGAGTTTTTCTGCAGCCTCCTGCATCTGACGGATGCACATCGCTTCATCTTCTCCCGGAACAACATAGCGGTCCACAAACATGTAGCAGCTGTCTGGAACAACCAGAGCACCGGAATTGCCGCCTGCTAAGTAACGGACGCACCATGTGCCGTGATGAAGTTTGGGATGCGGGAGTGTCGGGAGTGCTTCAATCGCAGCGGCCAAGCGACCGGCAGAAATCAGAGCGTTTTCTCCGACTTCCGGGTAACGACTGGCGTGCCCTGCCTTGCCTTTAACCGTGATTTCGAAGCTGAAACGACCTCGGAAGCCCACAGCCACATTGTTGTAGCGGCACTCCGCCATGATGGCGTAATCCGCATGAACCACGTCTTCGTCAACGAGCTGATAGGTTCCTTTGCTTAATCCTTCTTCATCGGCGACAAAGCAAACCAAGATCTTTCCGGAAAACTCATCTTTGTGCTGAGCAAAGTACTCAACTGTCGAAAGGATTACGGCGTCTCCGCCTTTCATGTCCATCGAGCCGCGGCCGTAGACTTTTCCGTCAATTTCGGTTGGCATAAAGGGATTGGTTTTCCAGTTCTTTAAGTTCACGTCAACAGTGTCAATGTGGCCGATAAGAAGCATGGTTTTGCCGGGCTTGCCGCTATCGAGTACTGTCCAAACAGAAGGACGCTGTCTGTCGGTATCTTCCGGGAAATAGCTGTAGTGAGGCTCCAGCCCCATGGAGCGCAGAACTTCGGCAACATAGTCTGCTGCTCCGACTTCGTGACCGGATACGGAATCAATGGAAATCAAGTCATACCAGCGCTGAAAAAGTTTTTCCATGATTTACTCCTTGGCAAGCTGGCCGTTAAAGCGGCCGCCTTCTTCCTGTTCAACCGTTTCTTCTTCGAGTTTTGCCATACCGATGCCGGTCAGTGCATAAACCGCGGACAGGATGATGGAGAGCCAAAGCATCGGAGCAAATGCAAAGAAAGCAATGTTGGCAACACCTAACGTGGAAGCTGTGTAAGAGCCCGTAGTAGACCACGGAACCAACGGTGCAAGACCGGTGCCGGTATCGAGCATCATACGCATCAGGTTCTTACGCTGCAGACCGTATTTGGGGAACATGTCCTTTGTCATGGAACCGACAACCGGATAGCTGACGTAGTAAGCGCCGGTGATCATGAAGAAGAGTGTGTGCAGACACATGACGCAGAAGGCCATGACGCGGCTGTTGCGGGCAAATTTTCTGACGTAGTCCAGTAAAACATCTGCAACGCCCGCGGTTCTCAAAGGAGCACCGAAAATAGCCGCTGTCATTAATAAGCCGATCGTACTTAACATGCTGGTAAAACCGCCACGGTTGAGCATCTTGTCAACGAAAGCAGAATCCGTGTGGATGCTAAAGCCACTGTACATGTAATTCATCATGTTCTTGAGGCTGACATCCTGAAGGAACATACCTAAGAATGCAGCAACAGCAATACCAGCAACGAATGTCGGAATGGTCGGTTTCTTCCAAGCGATCAGGCCGATTACGACAAACACCGGAAGCAGACAGATCGGATTGAGATTAAAGCTCTTCTCAATCGTTCTTAAAATTTCAACGTAAGTTGCGCTTTCAGCTGCAGAGCCGCCGCTGAATTCCAGACCGTAAACAAAGAAGAAAACTAAACTGATCAGATAAGCCGGACCTGTGGAAATCAGAGCATGTTTAATGCCTTCCATTAACGGTGTATCCGTCACGGTGGCAGTGATCACGGGAGAGTCGCTTAAGGGAGAAATCTTATCGCCGAAGAAAGCACCCACGCAGACCGCACCGGCGGCTGCCTCAACGGGAATACCAAGTCCTTCGCCCACGCCCATGCATGCAACGCCGACTGTAGCCAGCGTGCCCCAAGAGGTTCCTGCTAAAGTACTCATTAACGTGCAGAGAATACAGGCAACCGGGAGGAACAAGGCCGGAGTGATCACCTGCATACCGTAGTAGACCATGACCGGAATCGTCCCGGAGGCCATCCAAGAGCCGATGAGAATACCGACGGACAAAAGAATCAGCATTGCAACAAGCATCGAAGCGATGGTATCTTTGATGCCTTTTTGAACGCTGTCATAAGAAATACCGAAGGCACAAGCCATTAAGCACATAATGGCGCCGTCAACGGCAAGAACGATACGGGCATTAACCTTTAAAGCCATCAATCCGAAAAAGATTATGGCAATACCTACGGCAAGCATGGTCATAGCCTGCCACGGCGCTAAGCGGGAACTTGAGTTGGTTTGAGACATTTCGTCCTCTTGATATTGTTATGTTTCATTCCGGAGCTCCTCGAGCATCCGGACCTTAAGGGTAATATCAAAAGGAATAAGGTTCGAGACCTCGGGTAGCGCTCCACTATTCAGTGACAGTCCGCCGAATGTTCTTCGACGGCCCAGGTCCGATCAATTTAGGAGAGATCGATCGGCCTTCGGCAAGCTTTCCTTTTGCTGCCTCCTGATTCTCCTTTAAAGGAAGCAACTACTTATAAAGTCTGCACCTCTACCTGATCCTTTAATCTTAGAACTTCAGGTGCTCTCTTGACATACATTTAGATACAAAGCACCTTATCGTTTTCCCGAGAATCGACTTTCGTTAATGAGCAGTCTGACAAATGAAAACGACTCCTCAAGTGCATTTTTCTAACATTTATCTAACATTCGATTTGTTAGATTAGATGGAAATTTGTTAGAAAAGCGTGTTAGAAAAAATTCCGCCGTACCACTGCTGATTCGGCGGAATTCGTTTTTATTCAAGAAATTACCTATTATGTATCATTCCCAAGCCGGAACTACTGCACCTTTAAATTCTTCCTTAATGAATTTAGCTACTTCCGGAGATTGGAATGCCTTCACAAACTTCTGGACGTCTGCATTATTGGCATTGTTTTCTCTTGCAGCAATAATGATCAGCGCATAAGGTGCTTCCTTAGATTCGTAGTAGAAGCCGTCTTTTTCCGGAGAAAGACCTGCGCTGATAACGTAATTCATCGGAATCGTAGCAATGTCGACGTCGGACAAACTCCTCGGCAGCTGAGCGGCTTCGAGTTCTTTAAATTTCAGATGCTTCGGATTGTCGATGATGTCGGCAACCGTAATTGCAGAGCCGTCTTTTCCAGGCTGCAATTTAATTAAACCGGCTTTTTCAATTAACTGAAGTCCGCGGCCTTCGTTGCTCGGGTCATTCGGGATCGCAAACGTTGCGCCGTCAGGAATGTCCTTCAGACTGTGAATATTTTTTGAATAAAAACCCATCGGCTGAACAACAGCTACACCGATATTTTTGAGGTGTGTACCCTGCTGCTTGTTGAAATTGTTGAGGAACGGCTCGTGCTGATAAATTACGATATCTAAAGAACCCTCTTCCAAGCTCTTGTTCGGGGAAATGTAGTCCGTAAATTCAATGACCTTAACGTTTAAGCCTTGTTTCTTAGCTACTTCTGCGGCCTTTTGAACATTCGCTGCGTGAGGGCCTGCGGTCGCACCGACTTTAAGTTCGGCGGTTTTTTTATCGCCGCATCCGGAAAGAAGAAGCGGAACGGCAATCACTGCTGCGGCAGCCAGTTTTAGAAATTGGAATCGTTGCATGCTTTTCACCTATTACAAAGTTAGTTGTTAAATTTTGTCGGGACTTGAAAAGCGGGCGATTTTTGGATGTACCTTCACTCTGCTTATTCTTATCCCGAGTTAGAGATGGATTTTGGGAAAGACAAATAGAGAAGTCAGTAAGACATTCCTTAGCGGAAAGTCAGACTCACATTCGGCACATTCGATTGAACAGCACAAAGCATTCGCTGTGAAGCGAAGCTTTAACGGTGTGTTTCAGTGTGCTGTTCATTTTCAAAGTTTCAACGAAGATCGAATGGTTTCATTCTATGGACAAAAAGAAGTTAAAACGGAAATGCGGATACGATTTTCACAGCACTCACTTTATGAACTTATCGTTTTCCACAATTTATTATGAAAAACAAAGAGCTCGATGCAATTTAAGAGGACAACAATCCGAATCCGACTAGCTTCAGGACAAGGTTTAGGTCTATTCTTTGACTCTGATGGCCTTCCTCTCATTCCCGACTTCAACGCCGATCTAATGTTTACCGCTCCCTTTCCTGTATTGTCAAAAAGATCCATTCCAAGAGACTCGGTCGACGGAGCCTTGAATTCATGTGGTTTATCTCAGAGAGAGCTCAATGGCTGGTTGGGACAAAAAGCGTTCCTTCCGACTCAAGAGTACGTTGCTGGATGCCGCCAGAGGGGAAAACATCGGTTTTAATGATGTTTTTCTCCATATTTGGAAAGGATCCTCTCCAGAGTTATGGACCTCAGACATCGAATGGACAACGTTTTATGGATCCTTTCTAAGGCGATATATCCAAAATCTTACCGATCTTTCCAGTGAACAAGATTTCCTTAACTTTATGCGTCTTGTAGCTGCGCGAATCGGTCACCAGTTAAATTTTCGGGATTTGTCAGAGGAGTTAGGGATTCCAGAAACCACACTCAACACTTATCTGGCCGTTCTTGAAAAAACAGCCCTTGTCTACCTGCTTCCAGAACATTCAGAGAATGGTCGAAATCGTAAACTTCAAAGTCACAAAGTCTATTTCACAGATACGGGGCTTTGCGCCTTCTTAAGCGGATGGCCTACTAAAAAGGCTTTGATGGACGGCGCGATGAATGACCTGATGCTCGAAAACTTTGTCATCATCGAAATCCTCAAAAGTTATAGAAACCGGAGTGTCGAACCACAACTTTATTACCTCAGAGACTCAGACGGAAAAGAGATAGACCTTTTAATCGAAGAGAACGAAAAAATCTACCCAATTGAAATAAAGAAAACAGCATCACCTAATCCTTCGATGGTCAAAAATTTTGAGGTAATTCCGGAAGAAATAAGAGGAAATGGAGCACTTGTCTGCTTCGTTCAGGATGATTTTCCTCTTAACGGTGAAGCGTCAGCCATTCCAATCAGTTATCTCTAGACGACCTTAATAGCTCCGTTTAGAAGGAATAACACCCCGTACACCGCCTCGTGGGCTCTCCACATCCCCTTTATATCGAGGAATGAGGTGCACATGCACATGAAAAATTGACTGACCTGCGTCCGCACCTACATTTACACCGATGTTGTAACCGTCAGGATGAAATTTAGCCTCAACCTCTGCTTTCATTTTGTTGAGTAGCCCATTGATCGCTAAAACTTCGGCGCTAGTCAGCTCAAAGTAGTTTGCGACGTGCCTTTTCGGAATGACTAACACGTGACCGGGATTGACGGGAAAGCCGTCAAAAATAGCGAAAGCCAAATCATTTTCGGCAGCGATTTTCTTGTTTTTGAGAAATTCGCAGAATAGGCATGGATTATTAACATTTACTGCCATAGCGGGAAGCCCATGTTCAATGCGGTCTGTTGTAACGGATCAAGATGCTCTTGGTAGAGTTCAATCACCTGAGCATCAGAAGCGGAAAGGAAGTCCGCAATTTCTATGCCGAGGAAGTTTTCATACTCTGTAAAGAAATCCTCTGAGCGTTTTCTGTCTTTGGAAAAATGGTATCGAACCAAGTTTTTATGCTGCAGCGCAAGCGGTCGGATATATGAATCACGCGGTATCTGATCACTTTTAGATGAGTTCAAACTCCGATCCATTGGCGTCAAATTCCAGATCTGGTTATGAACCACAAAAGTCCACGGTAAGAAGTGATCCAAAGCAAAATTATTCGGGTCGAGCTGATTCCCGAAAATATCTTTCGCCAAATGAGAAGATGTTAGGAAAGGAGCCCAGAATTTTCTTTGAGTTTCAAGACTAATTCGGCTCTCGGGAAGCTCGAACTTCTTAACGAGGCCTGGGACTGCTGTATTTCGTGTTTGCAGGAAGTCTGCAAAATTCCAATACGTAAAGTCTTTGAGAAGCGCGTAGTTTTCCAAAAAATATTTCCGCCATTCTGCCGATATCTCGATAGAACTCAAGCTATTTTCGGGGAAATAGTACGGATTCTTCTTTGAATTGAAAGCGACGGCTTCTTTGAAAGAGTCAACAGCCCTAGGAAACCAGACGCTCAAAAAACGATAAGGAACGTATCGAGCTAATGGAGAAAAAATAATCTTTTTGAATTTTTCCGGCTTCGCGCAAGAGAAACCTTCTAAAGCGCGCAATGCTTCGGCCTCTTTGTACCGCGAATCAAAAGGAAATTCATTTTCCGGATTTTTTAGCGCTTCGATAATGGTCGTGATTTGGTCCCATCGGCCGAAAGACAACTTAAATCTCTCAGTCGGAATCCAAGATTTCGCAACCATCCTTGTGCAGATTTTGGCGATCGAAAGTTTAATAGGACCAACGCCCTGGCCTGCTTCCCGAACGAGGTCCAGGATCGCTAAAAACCAAAGAAACTTGTAGGAGGCGGTCGTTTTGTGGAATACACGCTGAAGCGGCTGAACTGCCAGATTAGAAGAAGAAATAAGCAAAGAAGAACCAAATGGATCCTTCATAATTTCTCCTCTCAAAAACCGCCATCTAACTCTTCGAAATAGATTAGCTCAAAAGATGCGAAAACGACAAAATTTTTGAGCCACCAAACCGAAAGTTCTCATTGCTATGAAAAGCCAAAGAAGCAATTTTTTTAGATGTTACCTATCGAATGTCCTCAGACGAGGAGTCTTCTTCGTGAAGAATACTGAGGATACTGGCAACACCGACAGCGCTCTTTACACCGAGCTTGCGGCAAACCGCTCCTCGATGAACTTGAACCGTCTTTTCACTAATCTGAAGCTCGTCGGCAATTTGTTTATTTAGCAGTCCTCTTGCGACTTTTTTTGCGACCATTTTTTCACGAGCAGTTAGCGTATCAAAAACATGCCGGTATTCGTCCCTGAGCTGAGTCTGTTGACGGCGCTCCACATCCTTAGCCACAGCCTTTTCAATGGCCGCCAAGAGGCGGTCCGCGCTGACAGGTTTCGGAAGAAAATCCATTGCGCCGTCTTTCAAGGCTTGCACGGCCATGTCGATATCACCGTGTCCAGACACAAAAATGATGGGGAGCCCATTCTTTTGCAGCATCATCACACGTTGCAGTTCGATCCCACTCATATCCGGCATTCGAACGTCAAGAATTGCGCACCCCAGTACACTTCGATCATCTTCTTCAAGAAAGCGAAGCGCTGAGGAGTAACACTTGGTCGCCCATCCTTCACCTTCAATTAGAAACCGCCATGATTTCCGCATGGAATCATCGTCGTCAATGATCCTAACAACTGCGTTTTCTTGCAGCTTATCCAGGCCCATTTTTATCCTCCAAAGCTATGGGAAGGGAAGCAATGCAGCGAAGTCCTCCGGCAGGTATTCTGACAAGTTTCAGGGAACCGCCGTTAGCTTCAAGAAGCTCTCTAACAATCGCGAGTCCGAGGCCTAATCCGTCTTTTTTGCTGGATTGCCCAAGGTTACGCAGTGAGGCAAACTGTTCGTCCGACATTTTCGGACCGTTGTCATCAATAATCACGAGCGCATCTGCCCCAGCGTTTTTAATTTCAACTTTGATTTCCGCGTTCGATTGATTCCTCACCGCTTCTTCCGCATTCTTAAGCAAGTTCATCAAAACCAAATCAACATTTAGCGGATCAGCAAAAACAAGCACGTTCTTTGCGCCGCTGAGTGTACATTTGCTGTTGAGGCGTCCAAGCCGTTTCATGAGTCGTATCGTACGGCTGACGGCCGCCTCTAGATCAAAGCATTTCCTCTCCCGAGGTTCCTTACGGCCAATATTTCTCACAAATTCGACAATATCCGAGGCTCTCTGGCTTTCGGATTTTATTTCCGAAAAGGCTTCCGTCAAAATTTCTTCAGCTGGTTTCTTACCGCGTTTAAGCTGCCTCAAAATCGCTTCTGAGTAGTTGTTAATGGCACCAAGCGGCTGTTTGAGTTCGTGGGCAACCATAGCGGAAATAATGCCGATAGATTTCGCTTTTTCTAACGCTTCAATTCGCTCCGTAATCTTGCGATTTTCACGTTCGTACTCGCGATTTTCTTCAACCTTTTTACGCAACTGTTCTGTCTTGCGTCTGACAGCAAAGGCTAGATAAGCCCAATTAAGGATAATAAGCAGGAGCGCACCGCATCCGACAATGAAATACCAGCGGTAATAATTCAGCATCCAGCCGATTGTTCTATCCTCCAAGTATCTGACTTCCATGCGCTGGAGAAGCAGATTCATTTGGTCGTAATCGGTGGCTACCGTCCAGTAAGAGCCCTCTTCCTTACCGGGAGGTAGCTGAAGCAAAGCCTCCATGATTTTTCTTAATGTTTTGGATTCAAGCGTCGGCTGCGCAGAAAGTATCCAACCCGGATAAAGTCTTGTAGAGTGCTTGCAGTAAAAGTTTTCGTCTTTTTTCTCGTTGACAACTTTAAGACAGCCTTTAGGAATTACTCCGTCAGCCTCCATGTTTTCCAACAGACAGCTTGCAATGAAAGCGACCTCGACTTCTTTATTGACAACTTGTTTGACCAGCTCTGTCATCGGTTTGTGCGTTGCAGTCACCGATTTAAAGAGACGATTTGGATTTAAACCTTCGGATTGGATTTCTCCCATGACGGCCAAGAATCCCGCAAAGGCTTTTGTGCTAGAAACTGCAACTGTCTTGCCTTTTAGGTCTGCTAGGCAATTAATGTCGTCCCTGTCACTCCGCACAACGATGACACCGCCGTTGGCTTGGTTAGGATCCGGCGTTCGACTGTTAATGACGGTAAGAAGCGCAGAAGCACTGCTCGCATCGGTCATGAGGGCCGTCAGTCCGCTTGATGCAATCGCGAGGTCAAAGCCTTTAACCTGCGCCGCCTGCAGAAAAACTTCCTGATCATAAAATTGAACGACAAGCCTTCTAGGTGCTACGGCCCGGGCAATCGCATTTACCGTATCGTTGAAATAGCGGACTGAGAGATTTGAACCAAAAGAATTCACAACCGCAAGTCGCACGGGCGGCAAAAGACTCTTTAGTTCGGAGGCTTGTCCGTAAGCAGAAATTAACCCGCACAAAATGAGAAGAAGCCATCTCATTTTGATTCGGTTAAATATTTCTGGCCAAAAAGTCATTTTTATATGTCGCCGGTCCGATAGGGAGCCTGAATTCTATTTCCGAGGAGATCTTTTAGAAATCGGCATGTTTACACATCAATCACTCTTTTTAGAGTCGGACCGTCTAATTCTAATTTTTTGGAATTCAGACAAAAATAAGATAATTGTCTTAGATGCCGAAACAACATTTCGTTTCGGCACACAACTGATTAATTAGTTTTCGGATGAGCGTACTTTTGTGCGAGTTTTTTCAGGAACGGCATCACATCTTTATCGTCCCACGGCAAATAACCCGGCAGGTAACCGACGAGATTTCCGGCTCCGTCAATAATGTAGTTTGTCGGAACGACTTCAAGCGGCATCACATCTTCCATGGATTCCGTCGGGTCTGACCAAGTATTAAATTCCGACATCTTATGCTTGGCCAAGAATTTAGGAATTCCTGCGACGCTTTTATCGACAGCAACGCCGACGATTTCAATGTTTGAGCCCGTTAACTGTTTTTGAAGGTCGATGAGCTGCGGAATTTCTCTGATGCAGGGTGTGCACCACGTTCCCCAAACATTCAAAATAAGAAGCTTTCCTTGATATTTAGATAAATCTACCTTTTCGCCTTCCAGCGTAAAAATTCTGAGTGCCGGCAGCTGACGAGCCTTAGAAAATTCAACGAACGGCTTCATCACCATCGGTTTTTCAAGCAGCTCTCCGGTGCTGTAGCCGTTAGTAGAAAAAATAGTTTGAGCGCCGACGGCAAAAGATGTTGCAAAAACGGCAGCGGCAACTAAAACTTTGAACGTAAAGTTCATTAATGACTCTCCTTTTTACGTCTGAGGATGAGGAATAATGCTGTCAGCAGCAATCCGGAAAAAAGTGCGGCGGGAACCACCCAAAGCGCAGCGGTCCAGGG
>ERZ860059.537-NODE-537-length-23330-cov-2.400000_pt1 | contig 23330 bp, 28 predicted proteins | sample MGYA00510113_ERZ860059 | MGnify/ENA primary metagenome ERZ860059 (study PRJEB30046, sample SAMN00715190) | human gut metagenome | study: EMG produced TPA metagenomics assembly of the A metagenome-wide association study of gut microbiota in type 2...
CTACATTTGTCCCGCCGATGGCTTTGTTACCGCTTCATCTACTGCGATGAATGTTGGTGGTTTTAACCTACAACTTCTTCGCAACGGTCTATCTGTTCAAGGCGGACCGCAGGAAGTTTCTGTGCCTTCATGGACCCAGGCAGCGATGATTCCAGTCGCTAAAGGGGATACGGTTAACATATCGTTGTATAACCAAAACAGTTGGCAGTGGAGATTTATATCCTCAATTGGAACGGGGGGGGGTAAATTTGTTGAACTTCTTTATGGAGGTTCAGTATGCTTAAGAGCCTTATCCAATTATTTGCAGAGAGGTTTCTGGAAAATAAATATCCAGACATTGCCTATCAATGCGGACCGAGCGCAACAGCTCAAAATCAATCAATTGCCGGAGGGGGACAACAAAATCTCATTGCCCCTTTTAGCGGTTGGGCAGTGTTTCAGATTGGCGGAAATAATGCACCTTCCAATCAGTGGTTCAGGCTTGAAAACTCCACAAGAAAGGTCAGCTATCTCACTAACGCCACTACTGGGTGGAAATGGGCTTCAATTCCAATCCAGAAAGGAGACACCATCATCGTTGATCTTGGTACTTACTCAAGCACAGGAAATCTTGTCTTCGTTCGTAACGAATCGTCTAAATAATTTCGCATCTGGAGGAGAAGCATGTTAAAAAATTTGTTTGCTCTCCTCCTAACAAAGTTTTATAGCAAGGAAGAATCAAGTCTTGTGGCACGTCAGGCGATGCCCTCAGACCAACCTGTAAATATCGCTTCAAAAACTACTATAAGTTCATGGGGAACCATTACAACCTTCACGGCACCTGACGATGGATATGTAACATTCCGTGGTCGTTCAATGGAAAGCGCTGCGGCTCAGATTGCTTCTCTACCGCTGGAAAATAATCCGACGGTTATTACGGCAACTCAAGATAATTATCAAGGAATGGCTTGCAACCTTCCAGTTCAAAAAGGAAAAACCGTGGAGATTTACGGGTCCAACATCGAAAACATTGTTATATCTTTCAACCGTTTAATCGGGGGGGGGTAATCTCTTTGTTTGGAGGGCTCTGTCATGCTTAAGGCCCTCATTCAACTTTTTGCTGAGAAGTTTTTGCAAAGTAAATCCGAATGGGTTGCATCCCAAGGCTTTCCAGAAAGGAGGGTGCAGTTGTCAACTGCGCTTACCCAATATATCCCTCCTCACGATGGATACATTGGCATTTACAAAAACTCTTCAAACACAGGAAAATTTATTGATGTTTATGCCCTTAACGCAACTAAGTCAATCTTTGCAAGGCTTTGCGTGGGCTTTACTGAAGGACTTACTACATACTCAGAAATTATTCCTGTTAGAAAAGGCTGCAAGGTCGTTATCGCTAATGAGGCAAATTCAATCCAAGAATTATGGTTCTCGCCGGCTATCGGCTGCGATAAATAATCTGGAAGTGGGAGGCGCATTATGCTGAAAAACATTCTGAGCCTCCTGCTTTCCAAGTTCTACAGCAAGAAAGACGCCGCTGAAATTGCTGCTTTAGCGTTGCCCAATCATTCAGACGGCATTGCTATCTCTATCACAGAAGGAACTAATACCTACATTGCTCCAGCCGATGGATATATCAATTTCATCACCGCTAGAAACGGAGGCGTTAATGTTTACGGACAATGCTTACAAACAAACAGCTATCCGTCCACTAATCGCCAGGCCAAAGCATTTGTTCCTATATCTAAGGGCAAAAAAATAATTTTTGAAATAGGTGGAGAAACTATATCTGCAACATTTTATAAGCTAGTCGGTGGGGGGGGTATCTGGCTCTTAAAGACGCTCTTCTGCAAGGAGGTGGCCTATGCTTAAGTCATTGGTACAGCTCTTTGCGGAGAAATTCTTGCAGTGCAAGAAGGAATGGGTCGGAAGTCAAGGTCTTTTCTCAAACCCAAATCCCGGAACAACGTTCTTTGTTAACCACGCTCAGGCTCAACTTTATACGCCTCCAAGTGATGGATGGATTACATTCGGCGGAAACCGACCATCGGTCAATGTCGGCATTACTGGAAAGTTGGGAACGTGTTGCGTTAACTCTCACGGTTATCTCAGAATTACAACTCCGGTTCGGAAGGGGAATACCGTTAGTCTCTATTGCGAGACGGACGATCAGCAACCGCTTGAAGCAAAATTCGTTCCCAGCGAAGGGGCAGCGTAGCACTTCACTTGTAGGAGGTGCGTCATGCTGAAATCAGTTTTAGCGCTCCTCCTCTCCAAGTTCGTGAAGAAAAGTGACACGGAGTTCATAGCCGCTCAGCCTATGGCCGGGGATTATGCCAAGAGGATTGATTATTACAACAATTATATTGGCGATATGGTTGTGGCTAACACGGCTCCTCATAACGGCTGGGTTTTCGTGACATGCGGAAACTTCATTAAATCGGCAATGCTCAAAAATAATCGCTCAGGTATTTCCGTTCGTTTAGAAAACGGTGAATCGGACAAAAACTATTTACAGTGGCCTCACTTAATACTCCCGTGTGCAAAGGGAGATAGTTGGCAAATAGTCATCTATACCAAGATTGGCCAAACTGAAGGAACTGTAATCAGATTTATTCCGTCCATTGGAGGCTAACCGCTCCGCCCCTCGAAGTGAGGGGCTTTTCTTTTTTATCTACATATCGGAGGAAAAATGCATCTACAAAATCGACGATCTTGGGAGATTGAGAGATGTGGGATCAATTTTTAAGCCGTTTGAATAGTTTCGATCCCGGAGTTCTCAAGAGTTTCTTTTTAACTATTGCCGGATGTTTTACTTCCCTTATTAGCAGTCTCATGGGGGAACATCAGAACCTCTTCTACTGGTTGTTTGGATTTGTGGTCTTCGACTACCTGAGCGGAATCGTGGCGTCAGCCAGAACCGGAACATGGTCAAGCAGAGTAGGGCTCAAGGGCCTTATCCGGAAATTCATCATTCTCATGATTGCAATCGGATTTCATGGGGTAGACCAGATATTCAATGAGCCTTGGATTGGAGCGTGGGCTATCGGTGCTCTCTCGTTGAATGAGCTGATCTCAATTCTGGAAAACGTTGAGAAAGCAGGGTTCGGTCAAATTATTCCCCACAGAATCAGAGAAATGTTGGAGACCGTTCAAACTGAACACGAAAAACGCATCAAAGGAAAGGTTCATTTAGGAGGGAATCAAAATGAATGAGGAAAAATTAGCGTTTTCTCAATGGAACCCTCTCATCGCAGAGGATTTTGTTAAGAAGTGGGAGGGTCTGCGATTGAAGGCCTACCGTTGTCCGGGAGGCACTCTCACTATCGGCTATGGACACACAAAAGGAGTTAAATCGGGCCAAACAATCACCAGACAAGAGGCCGAAAAGCTGATTCGCGATGATTTGATCGAGCACGCCGAGGGCTTGGCCCCTTATGTCACTTGCAAACTGACTGAGGGCCAGTACATTGCTCTATTAGATTTAGCCTTCAATCTGGGAGTGAACGCAGTTGCCGAATCTAAGACGCTCGGATATTTGAATTCCGGAAAACTTGAGTTGGCAAGAGAAGGATTTCGATCTTTTGCGAAAAAGAAAATCAGAGACAGGAATGGAAATCTGGTTAAGGATGAGCACGGTAAACAGATGTATGAAATCCTCCCGGGCTTAATGAATCGCCGAGAAGATGAGGTGAAATTGATGTGATGAATCCTTTTGAATTGTTAAAAATAGGCGCCGGCGCTTTGATAGTTGCTGGCGTTTATTTTTTCGGCCTTCACAATGGCCAGAATTCTGAGCAGTTGAAAATAGCTCGAACTCAAATCTCAGAACTCACAGCAACAGTCAAAAACTATGAGACACAATACAAAAATCAGGCAATTGCTCTCGCTGAGATGCGTGCTGCTGAATCTAATGCTCGCGCTGACTCTGACCGCATGCGCTCCCGCATCGCCAGTCTTGAAAAGAGAGCCAAGACCACTTCCGATCGAGACACAGTTCGATGTTTGCAGTTGGGAGAAGAGTGTCGACGATTACTGCAAGAAGTTCGAGGCCCTGTTGAATACTGTAGAAAGGCGCTACAGTAGCGAACTAACCAAGGAGGATGAATGATGCCTGACATTATTAAAAAATCTGCTGTAATTTCACAAGACGGCTTGTATCGATATTCATTAGAGCGCACGTGGGACGAGGACAAACCGACAGTCCTTTTTGTCTGTCTTAATCCCTCCACTGCCGATGCTGTAGAAGATGATGCGACAGTCCGCCGTATGATCAATTTTGCCCGTCAATTTGGCGCAGGCCGTCTTCTAGTTGGCAACCTTTTTGCCTTCAGATCAAAAAAACAGAGTGACCTTATCAAGGCTTCGGATCCAGTCGGACCTGAGAATGACAAGTATTTGGACAAACTTATTAAGTCAGCAGATATTGTCGTGGCGGCTTGGGGAAACTTTGGTTCCTATCTTGATCGAAGTGCTCAGTTCAGAGAAAGGTTCCGTGGGCACAATATCAAGTGTTTGGCTATGAATGAGGGGGGAGAGCCAAGACATCCGCTTTACGTACCGGACGGAACCCAGCTTAGTGACATGTGGTAATTGATCTAGGCTGATGAAGGTTTAACTTTTCTTCAATGAAACGGGAGAAACTATGACGAACGATTTAGAGAAATACGGGATTAAAAACATCGAAAGAACTCCGTGCGAAATCTGGACCCGCGTGATGGGCTACCATCGTCCGATTTCTTCTTTCAACATCGGTAAGCAGGGCGAAGTCGCAGAGCGGAAATATTTTGACGAGAAGAAGTGCTGCTGTCGTAAATAAAAAGCAAAAGAGGCGCTAACTGCGCCTCAACCTAACATTCTTTCAACAACTGAAACATTATTTAGATTTTAAATCATCAATTTCTTTTTCAACTTGTTCTCTGATCCATCTGGACCCTCCGTGTTCACGAATCCAAGAAACGATGTGTTTAGGTAGGTAGAATGTCACGCGCTGGCCTCCGTCCGGAGTTTTTCGTGGTGCTCCTACAGTTTTCTTTTCTGTCATTCCTGGCTTCCCTTGGCTGCTTCGATCATTTTTGAGTAATCAATGTTAGAGAACTCGGGCCTAAAGCCTTGTTTGTCTAAATCAAAGGAATCAATCACTTCTCCTTTCATGTCGATGACATCGAAATCAGGAGTGAACCACCAAAGACCGGAAAGAGAATCGTCTTTTTGAATCGTGAGCTCGTCTTTGTCGACGTTGTATTTGAATCCTTCGTTATAGTGAATATCAAACGGAACCAGAGGATTGTGAGATGTAATTTCGGCTATGCCTTCGATTACATGACCGTTATAGTCATATTCATTATTGATCGTGATTTCCTGGGAATGTGTCCAGCCTCTCATTTCCATTCTCATTTTTACTTCAGTGAGGGTCTTTGTTTGCTTCATTTCCAATCTCCTTATCGAGTATGTTTGTATTTTATTCCTTATAATGTATTGTGTCAATACATAAATAAGAAAATTGTAACAGTAGAGATTTTTTCGAGATGTCGTGCTATTCTTCCCATGTTCATTGAACCGTTTGGAGGTCAGTTGATCGAGACCTCCTGCCGATAAGTTCCCCGCGAAAGCGGGGATGATCTGAGTAGTTGTTATATACAAGACACTACTAAATATAGTTCCCCGCGAAAGCGGGGATAGAGAGGGCCCTGAGTGGCCCTTTCGTCTTTTATACAACAACCGAAAATTTCCGTTTTACATCCATATAACGGAAATTAAACGGAACCGTTAAATCTAACTTGTTGAATAGTATTTAAAATGTGGTGCCAGTCCCGGGCACCAGGCCTAATTCTTAAGACCCCGTAGATTTGCGGGGTTTTTCTTTGTCCCAAAAATCCCTAGAACTATCCGAGCCTTCATTTCATTAGCGGGTTGCGTGGTTAGTTTAAATTCTCACTTTCAATTCTATTTGCGCGACCTAAAGCGCTCGATGCTTCCGTTCTTTCTAAAGAGACGGTTTCAGATTTGACTTTTAGTTCTCGATAATTCATGAGTATTTGGAGAGGTTAATAGCCTTTTTACGCAAATCCTTAACTTAATTTGGGGTTAATTACGGTAAAAACGCGTTCCATTATTGACGAATCGTAGGAATTCCTTAGGGTGAAAATTAATCATCCCTTCGATGATTGCCTAGCTTCTGCATGGTTCACGTTACTAAGGTTAGTTGGAAAGAGCTTATGGCAAGGTTCACTCAAAATTGGTACGTATCGATTGTTCAAGGTAAAAACAATGCGAACTCGACAGGAGCCATTTTTTCTAAAGTTCCGGTAATGCCTTGGATCCATCATCGCCTTCATCCGGTGCTGGTGAGGATTTTCTTGAGATTAGGTCTTTCCAAAACGCTGAAAGAAGAAAGAGTATTTTCTCCAGGTGAACGTGTTGACCACGTGGTCCTCGCTACTAGAGGCGTGACTGCTCGTGCGATCGGCTCAACAAAAGGAGACAGTCCTGCAATTGCGCTTTCCACACCTGGTCATTTGGCGGCCGGTAACTTGAATTTCTTCTCCTGACGGCCCGAGCCGGACACTACTTAGCGATCACAAATGCCGAAGTCGCTTATGTTCCGCGGAATATTTTGGCGGAACTCGCCAAGCAAGACAGTCTAATCAACGAACTGCTGCAAGTTCAGTTTGAACTTGCCAGTCTCTCTGATCGAGTGGGCGTCTGCTGTTTATCGCTATTGAGTAAGGAAGACAAGCTAAAGGCATTTACTTCGACTTGGGCGCTCAACTTCGGCACAAGGTTTTTAACAGAGAAGGCCGAAAGATGATTCGAATGCCGGTTCCTTTGACGAGAAAATATCAGGTTCTGGTCACTAACTGCTCTTCGGTTTGGCTCGACAAAGTACTTCATAACTGGGTTCGGGAGAAAAAATGGGAGCGAGACTGAGAATTCGTACTCGTGAGTCCCGAGCTTTTGGACCGTACTACCGCTGGCTGAGAGGATGTATGGATGAAGCGGATACCTACAACTACCCCAAAACTTTGTCTGAGCAAATCTTTTTCGAAAGTAATCCTGCTTGATCGTACTTTTTTCTGATCTGAAATACTAAAAAGCCTTGAAGACTGAGAAGTCTCCAAGGCAAAAATCACTTATCACGCTGTTTCTACGTTAGAAACGCTGAGCCAAACCGGCACCGAGACCCGAATTTTCCTGCGTCTCGTTCTAGGCGAACCGATTTCACATAGATAAAAATAGGCAAAGGAGCCGTCTTTTTGTGCCAAAGGCGCAGTCGGCAGAAACATTTCTTAAGCCGACGCTTTGTCGTTAGAATCCTTTTTCAAGTTCAGGCGGCAATACAGCCGGTCTTGATTCAACTTCAATTTTCCATGCGGTGTTTCTGTGCTTTTTCGTTATTGCGTCCCTAAGGCTGTTTCGTCGACCGAGTTTTATCCGATTCCCTATTACGAATCGGTTTATCTGGAAAACCAATGCTTCACGATTAAGGCTGATAGCCAATACCAAGCGGACGAAAAAGCTTATCGTTTTCTCGCCAATCTGCAGAAGAAACATGATTTGGCTTACGAGAAGCTTTTGGATGAACAGGGCATCCGCTTTCGTAAAAGAGAGGAAATCATTGAGCGTCGTCCGATTTATCTGAGAGATCTTCGAAGGCCCGGAGATCTGGATACTTTCGGAAGTCAAAAAGATCCCAAAGTTTGGAATGAATATCGTCTGAACGATTATTACCGGGAAACAGAGCTCCCTGAAAACTTCCAAGTCTCAGGCTACCGCTATGAACAGAATCCGTCGGGAGGCCAATACCGTTTCTTCAGGCAGTTAACGGATCATCAGTTTGCCTACGGACTGGTCTTTCTTTTGATTGTTGTTCTGTTAATTCTGCTTCTTCCCCAGTTCCGCGGACTCGGAATGCTGGATGTGCTTAATTTGGATTGATATTTTTAGTACCTGAAGGCCGAAATCAAATATCTCCACTCTGAGCGATCTTAGGACTTTGTTAGCAACCTCAGCAATTACAATCCAGCATAAATAGGATCAACATTAATTAGTTGAGGCTCAAAATTACTGCGAAGAATAAAACCACACAGAAGTCTGCGTTGACTTCTGCTAAGCCGCAGCGTGCCATCCTGGCTGCCGGAGTGGAAGCGGCTGAAAAGGCAATTGAACGGGAATTGAGGACGGCCGGATTCCCGATGGAAATGGACGACCTGAAAGAGTATGTGATGCTTTCTCATAAGGGCATCTCCTCTGAGGTCTTTGATCGCGCTTTCAATAAATTGAAAGAGGCAGGAAGAATCTTTACGAATCGGGAAGACATTGTTCTCCTGACCTCTTCTGCCAAACTTCATACCGGCGTGGTGCAGGGACACCGTGACGGATTCGGATTCCTGATTTGCGAAGAAGACGTTCCCGATATGTACATCTCTCCGGAAGAAATGACCAAAGTTCTTCCCGGAGATATTGTTGTCGCTAGAGAAGCAGGAACCGACTACAGGGGTCGAGTTTTAGCCGATATCGTCGAACTTGCCGATCGCAAGTTAAAACGCATTGTCGGCCGCTTTGAACTGAGACGCGGCGTCGGAATTGTGGTGCCTGAAGACGCAAGAATTTGCAAAACGATCTTAATTGCACCGGGCCGCTCTTTAGGCGCAACGCCTTCTCAGATCGTCGTGGCCGAACTTGAAGATAAAGGCCTTCTCACTAATAGTCCTGTCGGCCACGTAGTCGAAATTTTGGGAACGATCGACGAGCCGGGAATGGAAACAGAAATCGCGGTTCGTAAATTCGATCTTCCCTACAAGTTCTCCGAAGAAACAAAGAAAGAAATTAAGCGTTTCTCTGACTCTGTAACGAAGTCCGATCTTCGAGATAGAGTAGACCTCCGTGATATTCCGTTTGTGACGATTGACGGCGCAGATGCCAAAGACTTCGACGATGCTGTTTACTGCTTACCTGTGGAAGAAGGCAAATTCCGTCTGCTCGTAGCCATTGCCGATGTTTCTCATTACGTCAAACCCGGTTGCTCTATTGATAAGGACGCTCAGTTAAGAACAACGAGTGTCTACTTCCCGAGACGCGTTATCCCGATGCTGCCGGAAGAGCTTTCTAACGGCTTGTGTTCTTTGAATCCGCAGGTTGACCGCTGCACCATGGTGTGCGACGCGATCATTGGCGCCAACGGATTGGTAGAAGCCTACCAGTTCTACCCAGCTGTGATTCGTTCGGCGGCACGACTGATTTATGACAATGTTTGGGCCGCACTCTGCAACCCGAACGGTCCTGAAGCCAAGGTCATGGAACACGTGCTTGGCAACGTCCAGGATCTCTATGATCTTTACAAGAATCTGATCAAGAGCCGTGAATTGCGCGGCGCGATGGATTTTGAGACGGTTGAAACTTATATTGTCGCCAATGAGCAGGGCAAGATCGAACAGATTCTGCCGCGCGAACGCAATGACGCTCATCGCCTCATTGAGGAAATGATGCTGGTGGCAAACACCTGTGCAGCCGACTTCCTGCAGAAGAATAAGGCTCCGTGTCTCTACCGTGTCCATGAACCGCCCAGCCAGGATCGTCTGGAAAAAGCCAGGGCAACTTTGGCGCCGTTCGGCGTGACGCTGCCCGGCGGAGATTCCCCCACTCCGGGAGACTATGCCAAGGTGCTGGAATCGATCGCTGATCGTCCGGATAAGGCAATGATTCAGACGATTTTGCTGCGCTCCATGCAGCAGGCCGTCTACAGCCCGCATAACGTCGGTCACTTCGGCCTGGCTTATGATGCTTATACGCACTTCACCTCACCGATCCGCCGTTATCCTGACTTGCTGGTGCATCGCGCTATCCGAGGTATCTTACGGCGCCGGAAATACGTGCCGAAGATTTTGGTTGAACCCAATGAAGCGGATGTTCCGGTTCAGACAAGAGAAATCATCTGCAAGGCAAAACCCGATGACAAGAAGAAGGTTGCGCATATCGACTTGTGGGAAAAGCTCGGCCTTCTGTGTTCTGCCCATGAACGCCGTGCCGATGAAGCCAGTTACGATGTAATGGCTTGGCTGAAATGCAACTATATGCAGAAGAAACTCGGCCAGGTCTTTAAAGGCGTGATTTCGGGTGTAAGTCCCTTTGCAATCTTTGTGACGCTTGAAGACTTGTATGTCGAAGGCGCGATTCATATTTCCGGCCTTGGGGATGATTACTTCGTCTTTGACGATAAGTCCAATGAAATTTACGGCGAAGACTCCGGGTTGCGTTATCGCTTGGGCGACGAGCTCACTGTTAAGGTTGCCCGCTGCGATCTCGACGCAAGAAGAATAGAATTCGCTTTGGTTTCGAAGAATCGTCAAAGCAGGCCGAAGACCGAAGCCAAAAGGAAAACCGTAAAATCTTCTGCCGCACCGCGTAAGCCGGCAGCGAGAAAAACGAAGAAAGCACCGTCTGTTGCAAAGAAACGCTCATGAAAAAAGAAGATACAGTCCTAGCCGGCTTCCATGCCGTGTCCTCGAGAATGAAACGCGATTCTTCGTCGATTCGCATCGTCTACTATGATCCGAAGCGCCGCGATCAGCGTATGCGCAGGATGATTGAAGAGATTGAAAAGGCCGGCATTCGTTTGATGCAGGCCGACAACAATCGCCTGGACGGCTTTTCTCATGAAGTTCCGCATCAGGGTTTGATTGCTTTAGCTGCACCGATCGATATCGGCATGTCCTTCGACACATTGATGGATAATCTCGCCGGTAATCCGCTTCTACTGCTTTTGGACGGCGTGACCGATCCGCGCAATTTCGGTGCCTGCCTCCGTGTCGCTGATGCGGCAGGAGTATCTGCCGTAATCACGCCGAAAGACCGCTCCGCCACATTAACGGCTGCGGCAGTGAAGGCCAGCGCCGGCGCATCTGAAACCGTTCCGATTGTGCGAGTTACGAATTTGGCGGGTTCGATTGTTGAGCTCGTTGACGCTGGTGTTCCGATCATCGGCACAGCCGGTGAAGCTCAAAAGACCATTTATGAATTTGATCAAAAGGGCGCTTTCGGCTGGGTACTCGGCGCCGAAGGCGACGGTCTTCGTCAATTGACGCGCCGCCGCTGCAGTGACTTGGCGAAGATTCCGATGCTGGGAACGGTCGAAAGTCTGAATGTTTCCGTTGCTGCCGGTATTTGTTTGTTTGAAACCGTGCGTCAGCGTACTGTTGGCTGATCAGTATCCGCCTTAAGCGGAATCTGAAGTTTGCTAAGTCAGAGGTCGTGCTAAATCACGGCCTCGATTTTTTGATCTGTTGCAAGTCCTTTCCTACAGATCCCGGCACGGAGCCCTATCTGATGGGAAAAGCGGCTCCTCCATGAAAGACAGGTGTAGCCAATGTGTTTTTTGCAACGATTAACGAACACCGGAGAAATAATTTCTCTTCAGGAGTACTCAAGGAAGGTTCAACTATTAGAACTAATAGGTCGATTCGAATAGTAGAAAACGCAGCACACACCATTCAACCCGGATGTTCGTAGAGTAATAGGCTAAGCAAGCAGGCATCTCATTTTCATTAAGGCTATTCCTCGACTTGTTTTTCGTAACTAATTTAGTAATCAGGATTTTTTCTACTGAAAGTGGTGTAGAATCACGCACTTTCTAGTCCTTGTCACACCGGAAGACGCTCCGGGCGACTATTTCCCATAAGGAGGTTCAATGCGTCACTATGAGATTTGCTTCATCGTCCATCCTGATCAGAGCGAACAGGTTCCGGCGATGATTGAGCGTTACAAGGCTGCTGTGGAAAGCCACGGCGGTAAGATTCACCGTCTCGAAGATTGGGGCCGTCGTCAGCTGGCTTACCCGATCGAGAAACTCGTGAAAGCCCACTATGTTCTGATGAACATCGAATGCGGCCCCGAAGTTCTTGAAGAACTCGAAAACAATTTCCGTTACAACGACGCCGTTCTTCGTCACCTCACCGTGAAAATGAAGAAGGCTGAGACAGAACCTTCTCCGATGATGAAGGCTGTCGAGAAAGAAGAAGCCCGTAAGGCTGCCAGCGCTGCTGCTGAAGCTGCTGCTCCCGCACCTCAGGCTGCTGAAGAAGCCCCGGCTGAAGCCCAGGCTTAATTTAGGACTGCGAGGTGAACTCGTTCGAACTGGACGGAATTCTTGAAAAGAAAGACGTCATCCGCTACACCTTAGCTTCTGTTCCCATTCTTGACCTGGCCATCCGCCATATGTCGGTGGTCCAAGAAGCCGGATCGGATAGAAAACTGAGCTTTTCCGCAGAAGCGGCGGCAGTCGGTCCGGCTGCTAAGGCTCTCAATGAGGTGGAGCTCGGAAGCCGTTTGAAATTCAGAGGGTTTCTGACAACATCTTCGGCGCGTTCACGCAAACTTGTCCTGCATATAACGGAATTCGAAAAGGAGTAAATCATGGCTTTTGGTGCCAAAGGAAAGGGTAGACCTCGTAACCCTAATCAGCAGAACGCGCTTTTCAAGCGTAAAAAATTCTGCCGCTTCACAGTTGATCATGTTGACCAGATCGATTACAAAGATATCGACACACTTCGCGACTTCATCCAGGAAAACGGCAAGATTATGCCGGCTCGCCTGACAGGTACGAAGGCTCACTATCAGCGTCAGCTCGACACAGCAATTAAGCGTGCTCGCTTCCTTGCTCTTCTTGCTTACACCGACAATCAGTAATCGGGGGAAATCAACATGCAAATCATTCTGCTTGAATCTATTCCTCACGTCGGTCAGCTCGGCGACGTCGTCAAAGTTAAAGACGGTTTCGCTCGTAACTACCTGATCCCGACAAAGAAGGCTAAGCGTGCTACAGCAGCTGCGATCGAAGAATTCAAAGCCCACAAGGCTGAACTCGAACGCGCTCAGGCTGAACGTCTTGCTAAGGCTGAAGAGCTCAAGGGCAAGATCGATGGTCTGACCATCACTATCGCTTCCAAGGCCGGCGTCGACGGTCGTTTGTTTGGTTCTGTGACCAACATGGACGTTGCCGAAGCCCTCGAAAAACTTGGTTACGATATCCACAAGAGCCAGGTTCGTACACCGCTGGGTGCTATCAAAGCCGTCGGCGAGTACCCGCTGCAGATCGACCTGCACCACGACATCGTTGCTAATGTCAACGTTCAGGTTGTTGCTGAAGCCTAATTGAGGAAGAAATTCCTGAAGACTTCGGTCTTCAAAATGCCTCTCAGAAATGTCACATTTTTGGGAGGCTTCTTTTTTTCATGTCTCTGCTCTTTCAGCTATAGTTTTCTCATCTGCTTTTGGAAAAAAGGAAGTTCATAAATACGATGCCCGATATTCGCAGCGAAGATCGTGAAGTCCAGCAATACCGCACTCCGCCTTACTCAAAAGAGGCTGAAGACGGTGTTTTGGGCGCACTCCTGATCGATAACAATACGTTCGACTTGATCGGCGGAAAAATCGATTCGGAGGACTTTTATGACTACGGAAACCGCTTAATTTTCGAAAACATTAAGCGCTTGCTCTCGCAGGGAAAGCCGGCCGATATTCTGACGGTCCACGACATCCTGCGTGAGGGCGGTCTCGAAAAAGAGACCGGCGGCCTCGAATATCTCAACCGACTCGCGGATTACAGTCCGGGTGCGGCTAACGTTCTGCGCTACGCGGAAATTATTCGCGACCGTTCGATTCGCCGCCGTTTAATTACAACCGGTAACGACATCATCAATGACTCCATGAATCCTGGCGCTCGCGAAGCCAAGGATTTGTTGGACGAAGCTCAGGCAAAAGTCCTTCGCATCAGTGAGGATTTGTCCCGCTCGTCCAGCGGTTTCCAAAAAATCGACGCGGTTTTGGCCGATTACACGGATCATCTTCGTGAACTCTCCGAGATTGACAACCCGAGCAATGTCTCCGGCACTAGCACGGGCTTCCCGGATCTCGACCGTATGACGAGCGGTATGCATGACGGTCAGCTCATTATCATCGCCGGTCGTCCGGCCATGGGTAAAACCGCGTTTGCTTTGAATATCGCGCTGCACGTCGGCAGCAATCAAGGCTTGCCTGTCGGGGTCTTCTCGCTGGAAATGTCAGCCGAAGAAGTTACCGGTCGTCTCCTCAGCGCCAAGGGAGAAATTCCACAGTCAGAACTCAAAACCGGTCATCTGGAAAACTGGCGCGGATTCTACGACGCCGCCGAATCTCTGGAAAAAGCGCCGATCTTCATCGACGATACCGCCGGTATTTCCATTTTGAATCTGCGCAGCCGCGCCCGTCAGCTGATGAGCCGTGTAGGCGGCAAGCTCGGTCTGATCGTGGTTGACTACCTCCAGCTGATGTCCGGCGAATCCGGCGGACGCAATGACGCGAACCGCGCCCAGGAAATTGCTGAAATTTCCCGCGGCCTCAAGGGTCTTGCCCGTGAACTGAAGGTTCCCGTGATCGCGCTTTCTCAGTTAAAGCGTGAAGTGGATACCCGTCCCAACAAGCGTCCGCTGATGAGTGACTTGCGAGAGTCCGGCTCTATCGAACAGGACGCCGACGTCATCATCTTTCTGTACCGTGAAGTCGCTTATCAGCAGAAGACGGACGACATGGGGGAAGACGGTCAGCCGATGCCGGCGGTGGATTCCAATGCGCCGAGCGATGCCGAAGCAATTATCGCCAAGCAGCGAAGCGGTCCGACCGGTACCGTGAATCTGATCTTCCAAGGTATGTATACGCGTTTTGTCAGCAGAGCCACACCGGCACAAATGCACGCAGGTTATTAATCAATGCTGGATATTATTCTTTGGGTCATCGCCGCTGCCCTCATGGTCATCGGCTTTGCAGGCACTATCGTCCCGATGATTCCGGGGCTCCCGCTCATCTTTGCAGGTGCGTGGCTGGCCGCATTCATCGATCATTACAACGAAATTAGCGTGATGACGCTGGTGATTCTTGCCGTGCTGACCGTTATCGGTCTGATTGTCGACTGGATTGCACAGACGCTCGGCGCGCAGAAAGCCGGGGCAACCAAACTCGGCCTTTTAGGATCCTTTATCGGTACCATTATCGGCATCTTCACCGGTTTATGGGGGTTGATTTTTATGCCGCTGCTCGGCGCAGCCATCGGCGAATTTATTGATCATCGAGACCTTCTCAAAAGCGGTAAGGTCGGTTTTGCCACATGGCTCGGAATGATGATCGGGATCGTCATCAAACTCGGACTGGCCTTTACAATGATCGGCATTGTAATTGCGGCTCTCGTAATTTGATTGAGACGGCGAGCATCAAAGAAAGAATAGGTTTTTAAGCCGCTCTCCTCTAAAGAAGAGCCCGAAGGAACACATATGCCATTACCAAAAGCCCCGGTCGCTAAGGGATCTGTCCTCACCGACATTCCGGCCGAACTGCCGACACAGGCGCCGGCACCGACAGCAGCCCGCGCGCCTCGTAAAACCAAGGCGGCAGCTAAACCTGCTGTAGCAGCGAAGACTCTGCGCACGAAAACAACCGTTGAACCGATTTCCGCTAAAGAAGCCAAGCAAGAAGTTAAAGCCGCCGCGCCGGTTGAAACCAAAGAGGTTCTCAAAGAAACGACGCTGGCACACAGAAGAAACAAAAATCTCAAGCACGACGGCAAGAACAAACTTTATGTGCTTGATACCAACGTGCTGCTGCACGATCCGACGAGTATCTTCCGCTTCCAGGAACACGATATCTATCTGCCGATGATGACGCTCGAAGAGCTCGATAACCACAAGAGCGGTATGACCGACGTGGCCCGCAACGCTCGTCAGGTCAGCCGTACGCTTGACGGCATCCTGCAGAATTTGGAAGGCCCGATCGACAAAGGCATTCCGCTTGAAACACTGAACCACGGTGAAGCAACCGGCCGTCTGTTCATTCAGACCAAGCCCTTTGACGTGAAGCTTCCGATGCTGCCGCAGGGCAAAGCCGACAACCAGATTCTTTCCGTGGTGGAAGGCTTGAAGGAAAGCGTCAAAGACCGCGACGTCGTCTTGGTGTCTAAAGACATCAACATGCGTCTGAAGGCTGCCGCCCTCAACCTTGTCGCTGAAGATTATTACAACGACAAGATGATCGAGGACAGCGACATCCTTTACTCAGGAACGCTCAAGTTGCCAGCCAACTTCTGGGACGAACACGGCAGAAACCTCAAGTCTTGGCAGAAAGACGGCCGTACTTGGTATCAGATCGAAGGGTCTCTCGTTCCGAGCTTCCTCGTGAACCAGTTCATTTGGTATGAACAGGAAGGCGCCACACCGTTCTATGCACAGGTCATGTCGGTCGAAGGCAACCGCGCCACCGTGCGTTTGATTGATGACTACCTCAATCCGAAGCACACGGTTTGGGGCATTAACGCCAGAAACAGAGAGCAGGCCTTTGCGCTCAATCTCCTGATGGATCCGAACATCGACTTTGTGACGCTGCTCGGCCAAGCCGGTACCGGTAAGACGCTGCTCACGCTGGCAGCAGGTCTGACCCAGACGATGGAGCAGAGACGCTTCAACGAAATCATCATCACGCGTGCCACCATTTCCGTGGGCGAAGATATCGGATTCCTGCCGGGCACGGAAGAAGAGAAGATGGCTCCGTGGCTCGGTGCCATTGACGATAACCTCGAAGTTCTGAACCGCGGCAGCGGCAACGGATCCGACTGGGGCCGCAGAGCTTCTGAAGATTTGATTCGCTCCAGAATCCGCATCAAGTCTATGAGCTTCATGCGCGGCCGTACCTTCCTGAATAAGTTCGTCATCATTGACGAAGCTCAGAACTTAACGCCGAAACAGATGAAGACGCTGATCACGCGTGCCGGTCCCGGTACCAAGATCGTCTGCTTGGGCAACATCGCTCAGATCGATACACCTTACCTGACGGAAGGCTCCTCCGGTCTGACCTATGTGGTAGACCGCTTCAAAGGCTGGCCGCACTCGGGGCACATCACGATGCAGCGCGGCGAAAGATCCCGCCTGGCGGATTTTGCGAGCGACGCCCTCTAACCCAAAACTTTCCAAGAAAACCTCTGCGAGTCGGAGGTTTTTTTGTGCCTGTTGACAGAACGTCCAGCAAAAACTGTTTGATTCATCTTTAAATCGAAATGTTTCAATTAAACTCAAAAGATTACTGATAACAAACAAGTGAAGGTCCACATGAATAACGATTTTCCCCGCATTAAACGACTCCCGCCTTACGTCTTTAACATTACCAACGAACTGAAGATGGCGGCCCGTCATCGCGGAGAGGACATCATTGATTTGAGCATGGGCAACCCCGACGGCGACACACCGAAGCACATCGTCGACAAGATGGTCGAAGTGGCGCAGCGCCCCGGAACCCACGGCTATTCCGCTTCCCGTGGTATCCCTCGTCTTCGCAAGGCCATCAGCGATTGGTACAAGAGACGCTGGGACGTCGATATTGATCCGGACAAAGAAGCCATCGTTACGATCGGCTCCAAGGAAGGTATCGCTCACCTGATGCTCGCAACCTGCGATCGTGGCGACACGGTCCTCGTTCCGAATCCGAGCTACCCGATTCATATTTACGGTTCCATCATCGCCGGTGCCGATGTCCGCAGCGTCCGCATGGGCCCCGGCATCGATTTCTTCAGCGAATTCGAAAGAGCCGTGACGGAAACGACCCCGAAACCCAAACTCATGATTCTGGGTTTCCCGAGCAACCCGACCGCTCAGTGCGTAGATCTCGACTTTTTTGAAAAACTCGTCGCTCTGGCTAAGAAGCACGGCGTCTACATCGTTCACGACTTGGCCTACGCCGACATCGTCTACGACGGATTCAAGGCGCCTTCCATCATGCAGGTCCCGGGCGCTAAAGACGTGGCCGTCGAGTTCTTCACGATGAGTAAGAGCTACAACATGGCCGGCTGGCGTATCGGCTTCATGGTCGGAAACCGTGAACTTGTCGGCGCACTGACTCGTATCAAGAGCTATCACGACTACGGCACTTTCACACCGATTCAGGTCGGCGCGATCGAAGCCTTGAACGGTCCTCAGGAATGCGTCGAAGAAGTCAGAAAAGAATACGAACACCGTCGCGACGTGATGGTCAAAGGCCTGCATGACTTAGGCTGGATGGTAGAAAAACCCAAGGCCTCCATGTATATCTGGGCTGAGCTCCCCGAGTTCTACAAGTCCATGGGCAGCGTGGAATTCTCCAAACGCCTGCTGGAGAAAGCCAAGGTCGCCGTTTCTCCCGGCATCGGTTTCGGTGAATACGGTGAAGGCTTTGTGCGTATCGCCCTGATCGAAAACGCCGATCGTATTCGTCAGGCCCTGCGCGGTATTCGTCAGATGTTCAAAGAAGACGGTCTGATCCAGCCCAAGACGAAGAAATTCCATCGTCGCTGGAAGGGCGAGCCGGCCCCAGCTGCTCCGGAAAAGAAACCGGCAGCACCCAAATTCGCCAAGGTTAAGAACATTCCTACCAAGGGTTCTAAGAAACCCAAGGCAAAAGCAGCTTCCAAGAAAAAATAGTTAAACGCAAGGAGAGGAAATGGCAACGGAAATCAAAGTCGGTTTGGCCGGTTTCGGTAATGTCGGCAAAGGCACGTACGACATCTTAGAAAGAAACCATTCTTTAATCAGACAAAGAGCGGGTGCGCCGATCTCGGTCAAACGCGTGACCGTCCGCAATGTCGACCGCGTTAAACTTCTGGTCGACGAAGATGTGATCGTCACCAACGATTGGCATGATCTGGTTAATGACCCGGAAGTCAACGTTGTGGTTGAAGCCATGGGCGGCATCGAGCCTGCAAAATCTTTGATTTTGGCCGCTATCGACGCCGGCAAGCATGTCGTGACCGCAAACAAAGCTTTGCTGGCAGAACACGGCAACGAGATTTTCTCTGCCGCTCAGGCCAAAGGCGTCAATGTCGCCTTTGAAGCCGCCGTTGCCGGTTCCATTCCGATTGTTAAGGCGCTGCGCGAAGGCTTAGCCGCCAACCGCGTCTCTTCGATCGCCGGCATCATCAACGGAACCTGCAACTTCATCCTCTCTACCATGCGTGATACCGGACGCAGTTTCGACGATGTGCTCAAAGAAGCTCAGCGCTTGGGTTACGCCGAAGCCGATCCGACCTTCGACATCGAAGGTACGGACTCCGCTCATAAACTGATGCTTCTCTCGGCTATTGCTTTCGGCGTTCCGGTCGATATGTCTAAAGTTCATATCGAAGGCATTACACATCTGGAAGCCAAAGACATTAAGTTTGCCGAAGAACTCGGCTACCGCATCAAGCTGCTTGGCATCACCAAGTACACCGATTACGGCATCGAACTTCGCGTCCATCCGGCGCTTGTTCCCACACGCCGCCTGCTCGCCAATGTAGAAGGCGCGATGAACGCCGTCGTTGTGAAAGGCGACGCCGCCGAAAGTTCTCTTTACTACGGCAAAGGCGCCGGCTCTGAGCCGACCGGTTCTGCCGTGGTTGCAGACTTGATCGATATCGCTCGTACTGCGGAAGTGGCTGTCTCCGAGCGTCCTCGTATGCCGACCACAACGCATAACCCGAAAGCCAAATCTTTTGCTGACTTCGGTGATACGGTCTGCTCCTACTACCTGCGCATTCCCGTTGAAGACAAACCCGGCGTTTTGGCGGAAATCGCCCGTATTCTGGCCGACAACAAGATTTCTATTGAGTCTTTGATCCAGAAAGAAGCACCTTTGGAGGACGCTTCTACCGAAATCATTCTGCTGACGCACAGCACCCGTGAAGCGGATATTCAAAGAGCCATCCGTACGATGCAGCAGCTGGCCAATGTCCGCGGCGCCATCGTGCTTCTGAGAAAGGAAGAATTACAGTAATGCAATACGTGTCTACACGCGGCGGCGTGCCCGCCGCCTCTTACAGCGAAATTGTTCTTCAGGGTTTGGCGCGTGACGGCGGCTTGTTCGTGCCTAAGGTCTACCCGCAGGTTTCGAAAGAAACTCTAAAGAACTGGCGCGGCCTCTCTTACGCTCAGCTCGCGACTGCCGTGACAAGTCTTTTTGCCAAAGATATGCAGCGCTCGGATATCGCCCGTCTGTGCGAAACCACTTACACGCCCGAAGTTTACTGTCACGGCCGCGAAGGCACGGATTTCAAAAAAATCGCGCCCGTCGTTTGGCTGGAAAATGACTTCGGCATTCTCGAGCTTTCCAACGGTCCGACGCTCGCCTTTAAAGACATGGCGATGCAGTACTTGGGTTCGCTCTTTGAGTTTGTGCTCGCCCGCAAAGAAACCCGCCTGAATATTCTCGGCGCCACGAGCGGAGATACCGGCAGCGCAGCCGAATACGCTATGAAAGGCCGTGAAGGCATTCAGGTCTTCATGCTTTCGCCAGCCGGCCGCATGAGCAAATTCCAGAAAGCTCAGATGTATTCCCTGCAGGATAAGAACATTTTCAATATTGCCGTCCAAGGCAGTTTTGATGATGCTCAGGATATCGTCAAAGCCGTATCCGGCGACTTGACCTTTAAGACTGAGCATCACATCGGCGCTGTGAATTCCATTAACTGGGCACGAATTGCCGCTCAGGTCATTTACTACTTCAGCGCTTGGCTCCAAGCGACCGAATCCGAAGATGAAGAAGTCACATTCTCCGTGCCCTCCGGCAACTTCGGTGACGTTTTAGCAGGCTGGATCGCCAAGCAGATGGGGCTCCCTGTGGCTCGTCTGATCGTAGCCACCAATGAAAACGATGTCCTCTATGAATTCTTCCGCAGCGGCCGTTATCGCATTCGCGATTCTGCACATACCTTTGTGACGAGTTCTCCGTCCATGGATATTTCCAAGGCTTCCAACTTCGAACGCTATATCTACGACATCACCGGCAGAAATCCTGAGCGTGTGGTAGAGCTCTGGACCGAGCTGGCTCAGAAGAAGGAATTCCTTCTCAATGCAGAAGAATGGGCAGCTGTGAAGGCAAGCGGCTTTACCGCTTCCAGAAGCACCCACGCCGACCGTTTGGCCTGCATCAAGCGCGTTTGGGATCAGTACGGCTTCCTTGTGGATCCGCACACAGCGGACGGCATCAATGCGGCAGTGAAAGAACGAATCCCGGGTGTAAAAACCATTTGTTTGGAAACCGCATTACCTGCTAAATTTGCAGCTACGATTAAAGAAGCCGTCGGCTTTGAACCTCCGGTTCCGGCCGGCTACGAAGATCTGCTCGAAAAACCGCAGAAAGTGCTGGAAATGCCTGCGGATGCGCAGTTGGTTAAAAATTTCCTCGCCGAGCATGACGTCGGGAAATAAGTTTTAATTTGAAGAGGCTTGCTTAACCGCAGGCCTTTTTGTTTTTATGAAGATTGTTAATTTTGTTGGATACTCCGGCAGCGGCAAAACGACCCTGATCGAAAAAATCATCGCGCTGCTCGCTGAGCGCGGCCTCAAAGTCTCGGCCGTTAAAAATGCCCATCACAATGTCGATATCGATAAGCCCGGGAAGGATTCTTATCGTTTTCGTGAAGCAGGTGCGACGCAGGTTATTGTGCATACCGACGAACGCTGGGCCATGCTCACCGAGACGCCGAAAGACAAGCCCACGCTTTCGGATTTGATTCGTCATTTAGATCCTGCGGACATCGTGATTGTCGAAGGCTTTAAGACCGAAGAGCAGGAAGCGCTTCGTCTGGAGGTTTGGCGCAAGCTCGAACGGCATGAAACACCGATTTGCGCACACGACAAGCGCATCGCTGCGGTCGTGACCGATACGACACACCCGGCATTTGGAAATCTGCCGATTTTTGATATAAATGATGCCGAACCCATTACTCGCTTCATAGTTCGAGAGCTTGGTCTCGAAGACGGAGAAACACGGAAATGCTGACAGTTGAACAAGCAAAAGCAAAGATTTTGGAAGGTGCGGAGGCGGTTGCCGAAGTAGAAGATATGGTGACCCTTTATTCGGCAGGCAAGATCCTCGCCCAAGACATCGTCTCCGAAATTAAAGTCCCTCCTCTGGATAATTCTCAGATGGACGGCTATGCCGTTCGCTGCGCCGATTTTGCAGGCGGTCGCCGCAATTTCCCGGTTTCTCAGCGAATTTTTGCCGGCCACGTCGGTACTGAACTTGAACCCGACACTGTCGCCCGCATCTTCACCGGCGCCCCCATCCCTCCGGGAGCCGATGCGGTTATACCTCAGGAAGAAGCTTCCGAGATGGAAGACGGCAGCGTTGAATTCCATTGTGATCCTAAAGCCGGTGCCTGGATTCGAAGAGCAGGCTGCGATATTGATGTCGGCCAGACTGTATTGAAGAAGGGCGACCGCTTAACGCCTCCGGCGCTCGGCGTTGCCGCGAGCATCGGCGTTTCCACAGTTAAGGTTTATCGTCCGATTCGTGTTTCGCTTTTCTTCACCGGTGATGAACTCGCGATGCCGGGAGAAAAGCTTGTCGAGGGCGGCATCTACAACTCCAACCGCTTTGTCCTGCGCGGACTGCTCCATCAGCTGGGCTGCGATGTGGTGGATTACGGCAATATTCCTGATACGTTTGAAGCAACTCTGGAAGCTTTCCGTAAAGCCTCACGCAAGTCTGATTTCATTCTGACCAGCGGCGGCATGAGCGTAGGCGAAGCCGACTTTATTCGCCGAGCCGTTGAAGAGCTCGGCAAGATGCAGATGTGGCGCATCGCCATGAAGCCGGGCAAACCGGTCGCCAAAGGTGAAGTTCGCGGCGTTCCGTTTATCGGTCTTCCCGGCAATCCCGTCTCCGGCTTTGTGACCTTCCTGCTGTTTGCTCAGCCGCTGATTCTTAAACTTTCCGGTCGCGGCCAGATTGATGTGAAGGGTTATATCCTTCCGCTGGCCTTTGATTACAAGTGCGGATCCCGCCGCGAATTCATCCGTGTCCGCCGCAACGGCGCCGGAGAGCTGGAAAACTACCGAACTCAAAACTCGGCAGTGCTCAGCTCCTGCACCTGGGCAGATGGCTTAGCCGACATTCCGGCTGAAGCTGACTTGAAGAAGGGCGATTTGGTGACCTACATCCCATTCACAGAATTCAACTTATAAGAGGCGTCAATGAAGATTGCAGTTCAAACAGAAGACTTTGATGTTCAGGCTGAAGTAGCGGCACTGCATGCGTCTCCCAAAGTCGGCGCCGTCGTGATGTTTTTAGGCACGGTTCGCGACCTTAACGAAGGTGACGAGGTCGCTTCCATGACGCTGGAGCACTATCCCGGCATGACCGAAAAAGCCCTTACGGCCATTGTGGAAGAGGCAAAGAAGCGCTGGGACATTATGGATGCGACCGTGATTCATCGTGTCGGCGAATTATTCGCCACGGATCAGATCGTTTTTGTCGGCGTTTCCGGCGCCCATCGCGGGGAAGCATTTAAAGCCTGCGAGTTCATTATTGACTACTTAAAGACC
>ERZ860059.566-NODE-566-length-22390-cov-5.254981_pt1 | contig 22390 bp, 15 predicted proteins | sample MGYA00510113_ERZ860059 | MGnify/ENA primary metagenome ERZ860059 (study PRJEB30046, sample SAMN00715190) | human gut metagenome | study: EMG produced TPA metagenomics assembly of the A metagenome-wide association study of gut microbiota in type 2...
GTGGAAGGAATTACGGCTGATGATGCGCAGCCCGTTCATTCCCAGAATCATCATCATTCTTCCATTTATGGCAATGCTCATACTTCCGCTGGTGGCGAATCTCGACATAAAGAATGTAGGCGTGGCCATTGTCGACAACGACCGGACCATACTGTCCAGAAGGATCGCTTCGGACATGAGTTCTTCGGGATACATCTCCGTCAAAGGCATGAAGTTTCTGTACAACGAGGCTCTGAAACTTGTCGAGACTGGCAGAGCTGACGTCGTCGTGACGATCCCGTCAAACTATTCCAAAGACCTTGCCACCGGGAAAAAGCCCGAACTGCATGTAGACGCCAACGGTGTGGATGCCATGAAGGGTTCTCTTGGAGCCGGATATGCGGCACAGTCTGCAACAAGAACCGTTCTGCAATGGTTGTCCGAGCAGGGTACAAGCTGTTCCGTTCCGGAAGAGATAAGCGTATTGAACTATTACAATCCCACACTTGATTTCCGTAACTACATGATTCCGGCATTAATGGTTATACTGATCATTATCATCTGCGGCTTTCTTCCTACTCTCAACCTTGTCAGCGAGAAAGAGAGCGGAACCATAGAAGCAATGAACGTCACTCCTGTCGGAAAAATCACATTCGTATTGTCCAAAATCATCCCTTATTGGATTGTCGGAATCCTGGTCATAACTGTCGGAATGCTCATCGGCCGGTTTGTATACGGATTGTCCCCTTCCGGCAATATAGCCGACATATATCTTGCCGCCATATTATTCAGCATCGTAATGTCCGGACTGGGCACATCCATTGCCAACATGTCTGCGACGATACTCCAAAGCATTTTTGTCATGTTCGCCTTTATAATGATATTCCAGCTTATGGGCGGTCTGTTCACTCCTGTGTCTTCAATGCCCCTGTGGGCACAATATATCACTTATGCCGTCCCTCCCCACTATTTCATAGAAATAATGCGCTCGGTATATCTGAAAGGGGCCGGCCTCACTGATCTATGGATACAGTATCTGGCATTGACGGGATTTGCAACACTGTTTTGCATAATTGCCTCCATAACCTATAAGAAACAAGCATGACACCCCCCCAAAATCCAATAGTTTTTATATCAAAACTCATTTTTTACCGAAAAAGTTTGCTCGGGAAAAACAAAATGCTTACCTTTGCAGCCGTTAAGAAGAAAGAGCGATCTTTGAATAACAAAAAGCAGAAAGACGGAACAGCCGTCAAGACGCTTAGCCAATGGCTCCTTAGCTCAACTGAATAGAGCATCTGACTACGGATCAGAAGGTTATAGGTTTGAATCCTATGCGAGTCACTTGAGAATCCTTATTTCATCTAGCGTCTTCGGAAGCAATGAAATAAGGATTTTTTCAATTTCTACCGGTCGTATCATTATTATTCATATATTCGCAGTTAATACAAAGAATATTTTATTTAAGATAAAAGGTAAACACTTGAAAGCACACTATAAAACTTCTATAGCCATAAGTCTAATCGTCATTATCGTATTAGTGATCTTACGTACCACTGTTACCGGACAAGATAGCATCAAATTCATCGACGATACCGATGATCAGCCAATAGATCAACAAAACAGCGACTCTATAGACCTTCGTTATTCCAATGAGTACCAAAGTTGGAAACAAACCTCGGACACGACTTTCCGCAGTTTGTTTAATGGGAACCAACAAGCTGATATCTTGGCCGAACATCCCGTAATGGTGGTATTATGGGCAGGATACGCTTTCTCTAAAGATTATCTAAGTCCCAGAGGGCATATGTATTCCATAGAAGATCTATACAAAAGCCTGCGGACCGGCTCTCCCATGACCCCGACGAGTGGCCCCCAGCCTGCCGCATGCTGGGCATGTAAAAGTCCGGACATACCCCGCTTATTAACGACCACCGATGCCAAGACCTTATATAAGAAGAAATGGGCGGAGCTAGGCAACGAGATCGTAAATCCAATCGGATGCGCAGACTGCCATGAACCGCAAAGCATGGGATTGCGCGTGACCCGCTCATTCTTGAAAAGTGCCTATAAGCGCAACGGATTACGTATAGAGGACGCAACCGAGCAAGAGATGCGATCTCTAGTATGCGCCCAATGCCACGCCGAATATTATTTCCAAGGAGAAGATCGTATACTAACCTTACCTTGGGATCAAGGTTATACGGTAGAAAATATAGAAGCCTATTACGATAGCATAAACTTCACCGATTTCACCCATAAATTAAGCCGGGCACATTTGATAAAGGCGCAACATCCGGATTTCGAGTTATTCCAGATGGGCATTCACGGGCAAAGAGGCGTTTCCTGCGGAGAATGCCATATGCCTGCTGTCGGGGAAGATGAGAACCGGTACAACAACCATCATATCAAAAGCCCGTTGGCAATGATAGACCGTACTTGCCAAGCCTGCCACCGGGAAAGTGAGGAGACCTTACGCAAGGATGTTTATGAACGGCAAAACAAAGTCTACGCCATACGCATGCGTGTAGAGGAAGAATTGACAAAAGCCCATATAGAAGCGAAATTCGCTTGGGACAAAGGCGCTACGGAATCTCAAATGAAAAACGTATTAAAACTGCTCCGGCAGGCACAATGGCGTTGGGACTTCGCCGTGGCCTCACATGGGGCGGCTTTCCACGCGCCCCAAGAAGTCACACGTATCTTGGGCAGCGGACTCGATAAGGCTACCCAAGCCCGCATCCAGATCATGAAGGTCTTAGCGCAGCTAGGCTATACCCAAGATGTTCCGATGCCGGATATCTCCACGAAAGCGAAAGCCCAGCAATATATCGGCCTCGATATGGAAGCCGAGCAACAGGCCAAACAAAAGTTTTTAGAAACCGTCATCCCCCAATGGCAGGAAGAAGCGAGGGCCAATAAACGATTCATCGAAGGTAATTAAGTTCTTTCCTCCAGCTCCAATCCCGGGGTATAAGGTAGCGAGATCGTAAACATACTACCTACGCCAACCTCGGATTCCAGCGATATGCTTCCATGAAACGTATGAACGATACTCTGGCAGATCGCTAACCCCAAGCCTGTACCTTGGGCAAACTCATCCAGTTTCTGGAAACGCTCGAATACCTTTTCCTTTTTATCATCAGGAATGCCCTTACCCGTATCTTTCACGGAAATAAGGATCGATTTTCCATCTGCGCTAAGTTCGTATCCGATCTCGATATATCCCTTAGCGGTAAACTTCACCGCATTATTAATGAAATTGGTACAAACCTGCGTCAACCGGAAATGATCCGAACGGATGATAAGAGGTTCATGGGGAACCCTTATCTTTAACTCCACTCCCTCCGGCATCATCAATTGATGCGTATGGAAGATATCTCCCATCAGTTTACTCAGATCGAGGTTCTCATAAGAGAAAGACATGCTACCGGATTCTATGCGTGATAGATCCAAGATATCGTTGATCAGCTTAAGCAACAGGTCACTGTTTTTGGTAATCAGATCTATAAACTCCGCCTTTTCCTCCGGTTCCAAAGGCATATCCGAATTGAGCAATTGAGAGAAGCCTACGATCGCATTCAGAGGCGTACGTATCTCATGGCTCATATTCGCCAGAAAGACTAATTTCATCCGATCAGATTCCTCCGCTTTCCGGCGGGCGGCTATAAGGCTATTCTCCGTGTCTTTTATCCGCTGGATATTCAAGCATAAGCCACTTACCTCAACAGCTTCGTCACCGGAAACCGAATCTTTCTCATTCTTATTTTGGGCATAGCGAAATTCCCACCACTCATACCCCTTCTTATTAAAGTTACAACGACGTTGCGTCACTTTCCGGGATAGAAAGCCACTATCCAGCAGATTCCGGTCTCGAAGGAAATTATCCAGTTCTTCAGGATGTATAGCATCCTGAAACTCCTCGATTTTCATCGGCACACAGGGCATACCTAAGTAATGGTAGAATCTATTATCAAACTCGAATACCCCTTTGCTATACCGAAAAGCGAAAATGTTGCCGCTATCCAACGCAAAAGAAAGAAAAGTCTTCTCCCTTTTTAACTTCTCCTGCGCATCCTTCTTATGTAAAGCCTCCTGTATATATCGCTTTCTTTGGTAACTAAAAAGCAGAAGCAACATCACCACCAGAATAAAGCCGGCAGCCCATATATAATATTTATATTGAACGACAAACGGCATATTCGCGATAATAGCTCCTTCCGGCAATTTACTACTATCAATGCTCCATCGTTCTAACACACCGTAATCAAAAACATAAGCCTTGTTACTCTCTTCGATTTGCGGAAAATCGGACGGGGGCGTTCCTTTCAAGATAGAGACGACCCGGTTTACAGCTGCCTCTACCTCATCCTTAAAGACAGTTACATACCCGCCAACTACGCCATTCTGATTTCCGATCAACTCATTGATCACGGAGAAACATGGAAAGGCGCTGAGCCGCCCCAACGAGATTGTCATATAATCCCTCTTGGTTGCCAGATACGCTTTATTATAATAATTCTCGCCGAATCCCTTAATCAGGGCATTCGCCGATTTCGTACTGAGTGTGCTTATATACATCGTATCCGGCTTTATCTTAGGTATATCCGATATCGAAATCCCGTTCTTTCCGGATAAACGTACCCGATCCAAGGAATATATATTGTTCACGGCACAAATATCCTGAATCTGCGCATTCATGTCCGCCAGCATCATATTATCCTGAAAGGTATCGTCCGAGACTCTTATGACGATGCAATTACCAACAAGCCGCCGTATCAATTCTATATTCCTCTTATAATCCGGTTTATCATAAAAGCCCATCATATTCGGATATTTCCGGATGATCGGGATATTGGGATAACTAACCCCCATAAACACGACCGGGATCGATTTAGCGAGGGGATGCCTGCTACTTATCAAAGCGTTCAAGGCTTGATCGTCATTGACCAGAATAATATCCGGGTTCCATGTCGATAACTCATTCAGTTTCTTGAATAATTTCTGTCGCTGTTGCTTCTCCGAATATTGCTCACAATCCAAATAAAAAGAATAGACACTCGCATGTATCCCCTTCTTCCGCAAATCACTCGACATGATTTCCTTCATCTTCTCATAGGCGGGAAAATGTTTTTCGTAAGATTGAATCACGAGTATACGCTTCTCCTCCGATAAGTCTGTAGAGGATTTACATGATATACAGGTAACAAAGAGAAATATGATGGATATTATTCCAAATAAGCGCTTAGCTGGCATATCGTTCCTTTAAGGTGTTTTCTATGACTTTACAAAACTAAAGATTTATTTCGTACATTTGAGCATATTTTTCACGAAATACAATCAAAACATCAAATATATGAAACAAGAAATCCAACTGAACGAACACAACAAGCAAGAGTATCCTCCTATGCACACGGCGGAACATATCTTAAACCAGACAATGGTACGGATGTTCGGATGTCCCAGATCCAAGAACGCACACATAGAGAGGAAGAAGTCTAAATGCGATTATCTATTGGCAGAAGAGCCCAGCGCGGAGGTCATGGCCGAGGTTGAGAAGAAGATAAACGAGGTGATCGACCGGCACCTGCCCGTAACCATCGAGTTCATGCCAAAAGAAAAGGCCGGCGGTATCGTGGATTTAAGTAAATTGCCCGATGATGCCAGCGACACATTACGTATCGTACGCATAGGCGATTACGATGCCTGCGCATGTATCGGATCGCACGTGGCGAATACATCCGAGATCGGACATTTCAAGCTGTTGAATTACGACTATGCTGACGGGAGATTACGGCTACGTTTCAAATTGGTATAAAATTTAAAGCAAGCGCAAACGGTCAAATAAAAATATTTTATGTAAGTTTGCAAGCGATTAAAGGAACATTTTAATACAGACATTAAATACAATAGTTATGCAAACAATTGACAATTTCAATTTTGCCGGCAAAAAGGCATTTGTAAGAGTTGACTTTAACGTTCCATTGGACGAAAACTTCAACATCACCGACGACACTCGTATGCGTGCCGCTCTTCCTACATTAAAGAAGATCTTAGCGGATGGTGGTAGCGTAATTATCGGTTCTCACCTAGGTCGTCCGAAAGGCGCTACTGATAAGTTCTCCTTAAAGCACATATTGAAGCACCTTTCTGAGTTGTTAGGCGTAGATGTTCAGTTTGCAAACGACTGTATTGGCGAAGAAGCCGGCGCTAAGGCTGCCGCTTTGCAACCGGGCGAAGCTTTGTTGCTTGAGAACCTTCGTTTCTACGCTGAGGAAGAAGGCAAACCAAGAGGTTTGGCTGAAGACGCTTCTGACGAGGAGAAGAAGGCTGCCAAGAAAGCCGTTAAAGAAAGCCAGAAAGAGTTCACGAAGAGATTGGCCTCTTACGCTGACTGCTATGTAAACGACGCGTTCGGTACCGCTCACCGTGCTCACGCTTCTACGGCTTTGATCGCTGACTACTTCGATACGGACAACAAGATGTTCGGTTATTTGATGGAGAAAGAAGTGAAGGCTGTCGATAAGGTTATGAACGACATCCAACGTCCGTTCACCGCTATCATGGGTGGTTCTAAGGTTTCCTCCAAGATCGAGATCATCGAGAACTTGTTGAACAAGGTAGACAACTTGATCATCACGGGTGGTATGACTTATACTTTCACGAAAGCGCAAGGCGGTAAGATCGGTAAGTCTATCTGCGAGGACGATAAGCTGGATCTTGCTCTTGATTTGATCAAGAAAGCGAAAGAAAAAGGCGTAAACTTGGTATTGGCTGTTGACGCTAAGATCGCTGACGATTTCAGCAACGACGCTAAGACTGATTTCGCTCCGGTAGATCAGATTCCTGATGGTTGGGAAGGTCTTGACATAGGTCCGAAGACCGAGGCTATCTACGCTGACGTTATCAAGAACTCTAAGACGATCCTTTGGAACGGTCCTACGGGTGTATTCGAGTTCGAGAACTTTACGCACGGATCTCGCACGGTTGGCGAGGCTATCGTTGAGGCTACGAAGAACGGCGCTTTCTCTTTAGTAGGTGGTGGCGACTCTGTTGCTTGCGTTAACAAATTCGGTTTGGCTAACGGCGTATCTTACGTTTCTACAGGTGGTGGCGCTCTTCTTGAGGCTATAGAAGGTAAGGTTCTTCCGGGTATCGCAGCTGTAAAAGGCGAGGCTTACAAATAATCAGATAAGTAAGTGATTTAATAAAAAATCCCCCGGGACGCTCGGTATTCATCGAGATGTCCCGGGGGATTTTCTTTGATTTAGTTCCGTATTAATCTTGTTTCAAGATCAAGGCGGAAGAGGCGCTTACGGTAGTTTTACCCTGTACGGAACCTTTACCGTCCAGATAAATCCGACCGTCTTTACAAACCGGAATCCATGTTCCTTCCGGCAGAGAAACCGTTACCGCCTTCCGGTTCCCGTTAAAGATAACCATAATCTTCTTCCAACTATCCCCGTTCGCATGTTCCCCTAAGGTATACGCTACGACACCGGGCTGGTTCACTTCTTGGAATTGAAGGGCCTCCCTCACTCCCTCGGCCGTGGCGATACGGAAAGCCGGGTGCGACTTACGAAGGGCGATCAAATCCTTGTAATAGTTGAAAACATCCTTGTTTTTTGCCTTTAAAGACCAGTCGATCTCATTGATTGAATCGGGCGATTGATAGCTGTTATGTACGCCTTTCTTATCGTGCAGCAACTCCTCTCCTGCCCGCATGAAGGGTACTCCTTGCGAGGTGAAGATGATGGTCTGGGCCAACTTGCCGAATCGTATCAACTCATCCGGGGTAGCGTCTTTCGGGGCCGAGAGCTTCAACTTATCCATCAAACAAAGATCATCGTGGCAAGAGACATAGTTGATCACTTGCGTAGGCTTGTTCGCATAAGGCGCTTTGCAATATAATATTTGGTTATAGTCGATTTGCGGATGGCGGATAGCGCCTACAATACCGAACTTAATAGACTCCTCGTTACCTTCCGGCTTTCCGGAGGCGAAACCGGCCTGTGTAGTCTCGAATACGCTTCCTTTTAAAGCATCCCGCAGGTCATCGCTAAATACGGCCACATCATTCAGTTTCGGGGCGTTTACCTTGATCGCCCTCTGATCCTCCGGTAGCGGGGAATCGCTGGCGGTCCAGCCCTCGCCGTATACGAAGATGGAAGGATCTAGTTTGGTTAACTCGGCTTTTACCTCGTTCATGGTCTCTACGTCATGGATGCCCATCAAGTCGAAACGGAAACCATCCACATGGTATTCCTCGGCCCAATATTTCACGGACTCCACGATATAGCGGCGTACCATCGCCCGCTCCGAAGCGGTCTCATTACCACAGCCGGAGGCATCCGAATAGCTTCCGTCCGGTTTATGACGGTAGAAGTAACCGGGGACGGTCAAGCTGAAATTCGACCCGTCACCCACAAAGGTATGATTGTAAACCACGTCCATGATCACACGGATACCATTCCGGTGCAATCCCCGCACCATCTCCTTGAACTCACGAATACGAGCCTCGGGATTGTAAGGATCGGTGGAATAGCTCCCCTCGGGGGCGTTATAGTTCTTGGGATCATACCCCCAATTGTACACATTATCTTGCAAGCGGGTCTCGTCCACCGAGCCATAATCATAGGAAGGAAGGATATGGACATGGGTAACGCCCAACTCCTTCAGATGATCCACGCCGGTAGCCACGCCGCCCGGACCTTTCGTGCCGTTCTCCGCCAAGGCGAGAAACTTACCTTTATGCGTCACGCCGGAGTTCGCGGCGATCGAGAAATCCCGATGATGCATCTCGTAGATGATAATATCGGAGAAGCTTTTCAACTCGGGAGATTTATCCGCCTCCCAGCCCTCCGGATCGGTAGCCGCCCAATCGATCACGGCCGCACGGTTTCCATTCACCCCGACGGCTTTCGCCCAGATACCGGGAGTCTCATCCAGCCATTTATCGCCGATACGGATCTGGAAGGTATAGAAGGAACCTTTCAGATCCTCGCTCACGGAGATACGCCACGTACCCTTGTCCGAGGATTTCATCGGCAACTGGCGGATAGGCTCCCCTCCCTCACCGGAGGCGTAAAGATTCAAGCGGGCTTCTTCCGCTGTCGGGGCCCAAAGGGTGAACACGGATCTCGTGGGGGAATAGAACAACTCCAGATCGTCTCCCTCATAGGAAGGGTATTCATCAAAGGATTTGTATTCTTTCGGTGAGTTGCAGCTAAGCAACAGCGACAGGTATATAGATACCGGAACTAAGTGTCTCGTCATGGCTGATTCAGTAATTTGTTTTCAATCACAAAGATAGAAGTTTCGAATCGGATTCGCCAACGAAACAGAAAAGAAGAGGCGAAAAATCTACCGCAAACGTTTTCGCCTCTTTCGCTCATTCATGCTATATTAGAACGGAACCTCGTTACTGCTACCTTGACTCAAGAAGTCAGCTCCCGCCGATGGGATCGGGGGCATCGGGTCTCCACCGTTCATGGTCGAGGAGAATTCCCTTACCGCTATATCTTCCTCTACGTTCATAAACTTGGCGAACTCGCTCTTAAAGCGCAGCCGGACATCCCCCACGGCACCGTTACGATGCTTGGCGATAATGATCTCGGCGAGGCCGATCAGGGAATTTCCCCGCTCGTCTTCCGTAATCTTATAATATTCGGGACGGTGGATGAAACATACCATATCGGCATCCTGCTCGATAGCTCCGGACTCACGCAAATCGGCTAGCTGCGGACGCTTACCTTCCACGCCTTGACGGGCTTCCACACCACGGTTCAACTGCGACAAGGCGATGATCGGGATATTCAATTCCTTGGCCAATCCCTTCAACGAGCGGGAGATCGTACTCACCTCCTGCTCACGGCTACCGAAGTTCATACCGCTAGCGTTCATCAACTGAAGGTAGTCGATAATGATACATTTAATGCCATGCTCACGCACCAGACGACGGGCTTTCGTTCGCAGCTCGAAGACGGACAAGCTCGGGGTATCGTCCACGAAGATCGGGGCATCGTAAAGCTCCTTGATCTTAAAGTCCAGCTGTTCCCACTCGTAGCTCTCCAAGCGTCCGCTCTTGATCTTCTCGCCCGGTATCTCGCAGACATTCACGATCAGACGGTTTACCAACTGCACGTTACTCATCTCGAGCGAGAACAGGGCGACAGGCGTATTGAAATTCACCGCCATATTCTTCGCCATGGAAAGGACGAAAGCCGTCTTACCCATGGCCGGACGGGCGGCGATAATGATAAGGTCGGAATTCTGCCAACCGGAAGTCATCTTATCCAAGCCCTCGAAGCCCGTGCGCAATCCGCTCAGACCTTCCTTCTGGAGGGCCGCCTTTTGCAACATCTCCATAGCGTCCTTGATGACGGGGTTGATCTGGGTGACATCCTTCTTTACGTTACGTTGAGAGATCTCGAACAACTTACCCTCCGCCTCTTGCATCAAGTCCTCTACATCGAGCGTCTCATCAAATGCCTTTCCTTGGATCATCGCCGTGAAAGAGATCAACTCCCTCGCCAGATATTTCTGGGCAATGATCCGGGCGTGATACTCGATATGGGCGCTACTGGCCACCTTGCTGGTAAGTTGAGAGATATAGAACGGTCCGCCTACATCCTCCAATTCTCCCCGTTTCTTCAATTGCTCCGTTACGGTAAGCATATCCACGGGACGCTGGCTCAACGCCAAGTCTACGATAGCGGCATAAATCTTCTCATGCGCTTTCTCATAGAAACACTCCGGCTTCAAGATCTCGCTGACGATCGAGTACGCGTCTTTCTCCAGCATCAACGCACCCAACACAGCCTCCTCCAACTCACGGGCCTGTGGCTGAAGACGCCCCATATCGGGGAGCATCTCCACAGGCTTTTTCCTTCCTCTTCCTGTATTTCTTGTTCCTTCTGCCATCATTCTTTCTATTTGGGGAGTCAAAGGTAATATCTTTTACCCATTTCTGAAAAAGATTCTTTATATTTAGGAATTAAAACCTGTCGAATCATGAAAGCGTATTTTATCGGATTAGTTATCATGGGCGGCTGCCTATTATACGGCTGCCATACCAAACAAAAGAAAGGGGAAAACAGTAGCGACTACTCAGCCGACTCCCAATCCATAGCACGGCAAGATACCCTACCGTTACCGACTGATACCCATGCCGCATCTTCAGTTTCCACGGAAGGATGGACCGCCAAGCAGATACGGGACAGCATAGAATTGTTCTTCGGCAAGGAATACGATACCCTTCCCCCGCATCTCCGGAAGATCCGCAGAAACATGGCCTCCCTCTGGAACACGGACGACTCCGTCTTCCTACAGCTTATCATAGTGGAAGCTCCGTATGTAAAAGCATTTAAGACGTACGTATTCGACTCGCCCCTCATCCGGATCGGCGGAGGCCCTTACGACCGGTCGCCCGAGGAATCTCTTTGCGAGGACACCACCCACTTCTCCATGCGAGTAAGCCCGAATGTCTACCCAACCAACATCGAACGGATCGAGATCGCCATCACCAACCATACCGACCTAGAAGGGATGGGAGGCGAAAGTTATTTCATCGAGCATTTCGACGGGAAGGCATGGAAAGGGGTCCCGCAACCCAACTTTTTTGTTGATATCGGCTATCCGATCTTTCCAAACGAGACAAGAGACGATTTCTCGGCCACCTTGCTGCCTGAGCTCAAGGAAAATCCACCGGGATTGTACCGGGTGCATAAGACCGTCATCACCGGACAGGGCGCCGGCATCGTCCATTATCCTTTGGCCGCCACGTTCTACCTATCCGATAACCCGGAAGATTATGAGGAATACACACGCTTCGCCAGCCGGCTCCACGAGCCTCGCCCCATGGCCGAGTTCAAGGGAGGAAGAGAAGCCATGATCCGTTTCTTCGAACAGAACCTGCGTTATCCCGAATCTTATAAAGGTACGGGCACGAAGGTACGACTCTTCTACTCCTTCACGATCGATTCCTTAGGTATGTTACAGAATCCCGTAAGCCTACCCGAGAATATACTGTATCCTCGCGATACGGGGAAAACCTATGATGAGTTCCGCGATGAAGCCTTACGGGTACTCCGGTTGATGCCCGCATGGGAACCCGCCGTAAGCCGTATCCATGGTCCGGTCAGCATAGATACCGGGCTCTTCTTCTACTTCAACGAAGAGGGGAAATGCGGGATTGAATAGATGGCCAGTACTGCCTAAGAAGTATTGGAGTACTTCTTAGGCAGTACTCGGGTACTTCCATGAAAGTACTCCAGTACTATTACCAGAAGTATCGCAATACTCTCAGAGAAGTAAGCCTATGCTAACGTAAACTGGCAACAATATTGCTGTCAGCATACAGCGACATAACTTTACTTACGTAAAAAAGTATTATCTTTGCACCCGTAAAAAGTAATTTTCAAATTATGGACGACAGTATCCCGCTAGAAACAGAACAGAGTATGAACTAACGAGGCGGAGGGTTTCATTGATCCTCTGCTCGGATTAAACACGAAAGGAGGCAATAATGAGACAATTTCTTTATTGTGAGGCCGGTTATGTGGAGAAGAACCAATGGCTTCCTAACAGTTGGGTAAACGTAGAGTGCCCGACTCCCGAAGATCTTCAATTCTTGATGGATCGATTTAACGTACCCGAATCATTCTTGAGCGATATAGCCGATACGGACGAACGTCCCCGTATCGAGTACGAGGGGAATTGGTTGCTTACCATCTTACGTATCCCGTTGCAGAACCAAGATCATGACATCCCGTTCAATACGGTGCCGATCGGTATCATCACGAACAATGAGATCATCGTAAGCGTATGTTACCATAAGACGGACTTGATCCCCGATTTCATCCGTTATACCCAACGGAAGGAACTCCAGATTAAAAACAAGTATGAGTTGATCCTCCGGCTGATCCACTCATCGGCCGTATGGTTCCTTAAATACCTGAAACAAATCAATTACGCCGTCACCGAGGCGGAAAAGGCGTTGGAGAAAAGCATCCGCAACGAGGATCTGCTAGCGTTGATGAAGCTGGAGAAGAGCATGGTATTCTTCAACACCTCCATCCGCGGGAATGAGGTGATGCTGGCCAAGCTCCAGAATATTTTCCAAGAGCCGGAATATATCGACAAGGATTTAGTGGAGGACGTGGAGATCGAGTTGAAACAGGCCCATAACACGGTAAATATCTATAGCGATATTCTTACGGGTACGATGGACGCTTTCGCCTCTATCATCTCCAACAACGTGAACACGATCATGAAACGTATGACATCACTTTCCATTATCTTAATGGTTCCGACATTAATCGCTAGCTTCTACGGGATGAACGTCCCGATCTACATGGAGGATATGCCGCATGGTTTCGTGGTTATCATCTTGCTCTCGATCTTGCTATCCGCTACGGCCTTTTTTATATTCAGGAAGATCAAATGGTTTTAGGATATCAAAAAATAAACCGGACGCAGATCACCCGTGCTTGTCGGTGTCATCTGCGTCCGGTAAATATCAAATTCGGTATATCTTTATCTTGGCTTACTTATGCGTATCCTCGAGGATATAACGCAAGGTTCCGGCATTTACCAAGTCCTCTTGCGAGATGGTGTAGCCCTTTAGCTTTTTATCGCCGGCGAAAACGTCCTTGATGTAGATCGCTTCCGGATTACTATGCTTAGACTCGATTACCAATTCGCCTTTAGGATAGAATTTCTTGTCGAGCTGGATCGTAACCTTATCGAAAGTCGGGGAAGTCAATACATAGTTCACGTCGCCCGGACAAGCCGGATAGAAGCCCATCATGGAGAAAATAGCCCAAGCGGACATAGTGCCTGTATCCTCGTTACCCGGGACACCGTTCGGGGCGTTATGATAGCAATCCTTCAACAACTGACGGACCAACTTCTGAGTACGCCAAGCCTCTCCCTTGAAATAACTAAACAAATAAGGATAAGCGATATCCGGCTCGTTGGCGGGATCATAATTGCCGTCATCGAATACCTTCTGCAAATGATCGACAAATTTCTTATCGCCTCCCATCAATTTGGCCAGTCCCTTGATATCGTGAGGAACATAAAACGTATAATTCCATGCGTTGCCTTCATGGAAACCGGGACTAGGCTCGAAGTTCTCGCCTTGTTTCGGATCGAACGGAGAGTAGAAAGTGCCGTCCGGCAAGATAGGACGCAGCGTTCCGAACTCCTTGCTATAATAATGTTTGTAACCTAAAGAACGGTCACGGAATAACTTGGCATCCTCTTTCTTACCCAAGGCTTGAGCGAAATTAGCCAAGTTCCAGTCGGCGATATAATATTCCAGCGCATGAGATACGGAGTTATCGTATTGCTCACGCAAAGGAACATAGCCCTTGCTGAAATAATCGTTCGCGTCCGGACGAAGCAGGTTGAACTCTCCCGGGGTAGTAGCGCCTTTACGCATCGCCTCATAAGCGGTTTGCTCATCAAAGTCACGCAAGCCGCGCATCCATGCGTCTACGATATACGGGATCGAGGGATCGCCCTCCATCGTAAAGGTCTCACGTCCGTAAAGCTCCCATTTCGGTAACCAACCGTTTTCCCGGTACATATCCAGCATCGTACGGATAATATCTAATTGACGCTCCGGATAGAGCAAGGTCATCAGGGTACTTACGTTGCGGTACGTATCCCACAGGGAGAAGACCGTATAACGGTTTCCGGTGGTATGGCCTACTTTCAGGCTCTCCATCATCGGGTACTCGCCGTTCACGTCTTGCAGGATATTCGGATGGATCAGCAAATGATACATACCGGTATAGAATATCGTTTTCTCGTCTTTCGTACCTCCTTCCACTTGTACCTTGGAAAGATCCTTGTTCCACATCGTGCTAGCCGCCGTACGGACCTTGTCGAAATCGAAGCCGGGCTGCTCCGTATTCATGTTCAGGCGGGCGTTCTCGATGCTCACGTACGAGATACCCATCTTCACCTCGATAGCCTCGCCCTCGTCCGTATCGTAATCGAACCATACGCCGACATCGTCTCCGCTCATCTCACGGGTATAACTGGTATATAACTTATACTTGCCGGAGTAGATATCCCATTCGGCCTCTACCCCCTTCATCTCACGTTGTTTCTTCCAATAACCCATCTTCTTCGGGGCCTTGTTTACCTTCATCACGAAGTAAACCGGGAATACGGCCTGTGGATTATAGCAGAACGTACCTAAAAGCTTACTCCCCTCGATCTCCGTATCATTCACGATACGTACCGTAGCGCCGGTCTCGTTCGTCAAGCCCTCGCCTAGGTTCAAGAGGATATGGCTCTCCCCTTTCGGGAAGGTAAAACGGCTCAAGCCCGTACGCATGCTGGCAGTAGCCTCCGCCTTGATATTATACTTGGTCAAGGTATTGCTATAATAACCGGGGTGAGCCACCTCGTCCTTGTACTCACTGCCGTAAGCCTTATAGTCCACGTTCAACTCGCCCGTCGTCGGCATCAATAGCAAACCTCCCAGCTCCGGGCATCCCACGCCGCTCAAGCTACCGTGGGCGAATCCCGTAAAGAATTTATTGTCTGCCGAGTAAGGAGTAGACCACCATTGACTATCCTTGTCAAAACGGTTCTTCTCCGACCCCATGACGTTGAAAGGAACCACGCTCATCATACCCTGCGGACAAACCGCGCCGGGATTCGTCGTACCGTAATTGCTCGTACCGATGAAGGGGTTCACATAATCTACCGGTTGCTGCGCCGTAGCGAACAGACTGCCACACAACAGGAAGGTCATTAGCTGTTTCTTCATTTGATAAATGTATTTTAGTTGATAATTAATTGATTCATACTTACCAGATCACGATCTCATCCGTGAAGATGAAACCCTTATTTGCCTCTTTTGCCTTGATACGGATATAACGGGCTTTCCAATCGCCGTTAAACGTATATTCCTGAAAAGACAGGTCTTTATCCGTATTGGATATCGTAGTAGGGATAACTCCCTGCGAGATATAGCTCTCCCCGTCTTCCGATGTCAGCAACTCCACCTCTCCCGGTTGGTACACGCCCGGGCCGATCAATTGCATAAAGCGGGACGATACCTTATGGATATCCGTCACCTCGCCCATGTCCACCACGCAATCCAAGTCATTCAAATAACCCTGCCAACGACCGTCCAGATAAGTCAAGCCTCCCCTGTAGCCGTCCAGCAAGGCGTTCATGCCACCCGCCATATAACCGCTATACAGCTTACTATTATAATGTATAGGCTTATTGATACCCCGGTGATAATCCACCTTCTTCTCGGTAGGCGTTCCTTGAAGCTGCCCGTCACGGAAGATAGCGGCCTTGATATCAGCGGAGTCTTTCACCACGATCGGGCCGTTATAGACCCGGGAAGAGGCGGCGGGAATAGAGCCGTCTGTCGTGTAACGTATCTCCGCCGGATATTTCTCCGCATCCAACATGACCTTGATCTCTCGCCGCAAGGTATCTACCTCCATCGTGGTCTCGATCTCGTCTGAGAGCGTGAACGTATTGATACCCATCCGTTGCAGAACCGGGATATTCGCGTTCATACGAGGCTTAAAATCCTCCCAACTACGATCCTCTTGCGGAGTCCATCCGATCTCGGCGACCGCCAAGGCACGAGGGAACATCATATACTCCAGATGCTTCTCATCCTTGATATACTCCGTCCATGTATTCGCCTGTACCCCTAGGATATGCTTACTTTCCTCGGCAGTCAACGAATCCACAGGCACTGGATTATAACTGTACGCCCGCTTGATCGGCGTATAACCGCCGATGGCATACGGCTGTGTCTTCGGATCGGCTTGATAGAAATCGAAATACATATAACCACCCGGTGTCATGACCACGTCGTGTCCCATGCGAGCGGACTTGATTCCCCCTTCCTCGCCCCGCCAAGACATGACGGTAGCCTCCGGAGCCAAACCCCCTTCCAGAATCTCATCCCAACCGATCAATTTGCGGCCTTTGGAAATCAGGAATTCCTCGGCACGATGAATCATATAGCTCTGCAACTCATCCACGTCCTTCATCCCATTCCGGCGCATCAAGCCTTGACATTTCGGGCAGGTCTTCCAAGCTCCCTTCCCGGCCTCGTCTCCCCCGATATGGATATATTCGGAAGGGAACAACTCGATCACCTCGGACAATACATCCTCCATGAACGTAAACGATTTCTCGTTGCCGATGCAGAAATCACCCGTCGTATAAGGTTTGCCGGCACAACTCAACTCCGGGTACGCCACGAACACCTCGTCCGAATGCCCCGGGAATTCGATTTCCGGTATTATATTAATATGCCGGGCCGTAGCGTAATCCACGATCTCACGGATATCTTCTTTCGTAAAATAACCGCCATATGCCCCCGGAGTTCCTTCCGGCAGATACTTGCGATCCTTTCCATCCCACCATTTCTGCCAATCGGATTCCGTACGGAAAGCCACGTCCGTAGTCAGTTTCGGGTATTTATCCATCTGGATACGCCAACCACCGGCATCCGTCAAATGCATATGAAGCGTATTCAATTTATAATAAGACATGACGTTCAATAACTTCATCACCTCCTCTTTCGGGAAGAAATGACGGGAGACATCCAGATGCAAGCCACGATACGGGAAACGGGGATTATCTTGGATCGATACGCAAGGAATCCCTTTCGACGTATACAGCTGGCGCAACGTTTGTTCCCCGTAAAACAATCCGGATTTAGAGGCGGCTCTCAACTCGATCCCCTTCTTGGTCACATTCAACGCATATCCCTCCGGATTTCCGCCATTGAAAGACTCATCGACCACGTAACGGATCGTACCCGATTGATCATTCCCGAATACGAGATTACTATCTACTTTGAAATAACCGCCAGTCACCTCGATATGGGCCGGCTTAGGGATTAAATTCACCTGCGAAACCTCCTTGGGAACACAGGAAAAAAGTAGCGAGGAGCAAGCGAGAGCAAGTCCGGTTACTTTCATGCAAGACCGTTTTGGCAACGTCATAATACTTATTTTTTAGTTGTGTTATTCTTGGTGCGTAAATATACGACAATAATGGACAATATCAAAAAAGCGGAAAGACTATCGTCTCCCCGCTTCAGAGTTATTTTAAGATGTATATCTTCTAAAATTAACGTCTAGGAATTGCTTCTTTTACAACCATCTGACGACCTTCGTACTCAGCTTGGTTTAATTCCTCGATAGCTTTTTGAGCCTCGTCTACGTTAGGCATTTCAGCGAAAGCAAAACCCTTAGAACGTCTAGTATCACGATCAACAATTAACTTTACTGAATCAACAACACCATACTCTTCTAATACTTGTTGCAAATCAGACTCTCTTACTCGATAACTCAAGTTTCCAATGTAAATATTCATACGAAAAAAATTAAAAATAAATTAATAATAAAACAAGTGATGTTAGTGAAGATCGATTTCTAGAAGAATATATTATCATTACTGAGAATAGAAACTCGAAGATAAAGAGCAAGACAAACTATCTTTTGTTTGTTGGTACAAAGGAAAGCATTCTTTTTGGATTACCAACTATAAAACCTAATTTATTTTCAAAATAATTCACTTTATCCTCAGAAGACTACTTATATGAGCTAACGAGACTACCTGCGTGAACCGCATAAAAAAGAAGAGAATCTAATTAAAGATCCTCTTCCCTATTTGAAAAAGCCGCACTGTAGATGTGAACAAACTCCGTATGACAGGATTTGAGTGCTTTGCCACCTTTGTAATCCGCCGTGCTAAGCATACCCCGAAGGGCGCGGCCCGCCATTGGCGACAAGAGCTATGTCTCGGAATTAAAATAAACTGATGAGTTTCCCAATCGAACAAGTGCGGCTTAACTCATTCCCTGTTTATCTTTTTCTTGTTACAAAGATATGTAATCGTATCGACATAACCAAACAAAAACAACAAAAAAAGAGCCTCCTTTTCGGGGAGGCTCTTTATTAACTATATAGCAAAAATCTTATTTTACTTTAGCTACGATAGCCTTGAATGCTTCCGGATGGTTAACGGCCAAGTCTGCCAAAACCTTACGGTTGATCTCGATACCGGCAGCGTGCAAAGCACCCATTAGGCGAGAGTAAGACAAACCTTCCATACGAGCGGCAGCGTTGATACGCTGAATCCACAAAGCACGGAAATTGCGTTTCTTGTTACGACGGTCGCGGAAAGCATAAGTCAAACCTTTTTCCCATGTATTCTTCGCTACGGTCCAAACGTTCTTACGTGCACCATAATAACCACGGGTTAGTTTTAAAATCCGTTTTCTTTTTGCTCTTGAAGCAACATGATTTACTGATCTAGGCATAATTCTAATCTGTTTTGAATGTTAGCGTCATCTCTTAGGATGAACTTGATTGCTAAATGCATTCGGTTAATAAAAATCGTTATAAAACTCGCTTAATGAATAAAGATTACTTCATGCAAAGCATCTGCTTTACGTTGCTTACGTCAACACTAGCTACCAAACCCGTGTGAGTAAGATTTCTCTTTTGCTTCTTAGTCTTCTTTGTTAAGATATGACTCTTAAAAGCGTGTTTTCTTTTGATCTTTCCTGATCCGGTAAGGGCGAACCTCTTTTTGGCACCGGAATTAGTCTTCATCTTAGGCATTTTCCAATTATATTTTAATTATTAAACTTAACCTCCCTTCTATCAGGGACGGATTTTATTCTTCTGTTTTCTTATCACCCTCGCTTTTAGGCTTAGGTGTCGTGATCACTTTCTTTACAACTTTCGGAGCTGCGGCCGCAGCCGGGGCTGAACCAGTGCCCGCTTTCTTCGGAGTAAGCATGATAATCATACGTTTTCCCTCCAATACCGGCAACTGCTCTACTTTTCCATAATCCTCCAAATCGTTGGCAAAACGAAGCAGCAGGACTTCTCCCTGTTCCTTGAAAAGGATAGAACGGCCTTTAAAGAACACGTAGGCTTTGACCTTCGAACCTTCCTCCAAAAATCCCTTAGCGTGCTTCAATTTAAAATTGTAATCATGATCATCAGTCTGAGGCCCGAAACGAATCTCCTTCACGACCACTTTCACAGATTTCGCTTTTTGCTCTTTCTGACGCTTTTTTTGCTGATAGAGGAATTTCTGGTAGTCGATTACTCTACAAACGGGGGGCGCAGCATTTGGTGAAATCTCGACTAGATCCATCCCCTGCTCTTCCGCTATTTTCAGCGCTTGAGCGATCGGATAAACACCCGTCTCAATATTGTCACCTACTAAACGAACTTCACGAACACGAATACGTTCGTTGATTCTATACTGTTCTTTCAGATTGTCATTCTTCATTCAAAAAGATTTATTCTCCTCGTTATTAGTTATTTAATCATTACTTTTTTGCCAGCGATTCATCATTTCCTCTACCTCGCCATTCAAAAGCGCTGCAAAGGTAGCAATTTTCATCGAACCTTTATCACCTTCGCCCTGTTTTCTTACAGAAACTTCACCATTTTCTGCTTCTTTTTCTCCAACGATGAGCATATAAGGGATTCTTTTCAATTCATTGTCACGAATTTTACGACCGATCTTCTCATTTCGGTCATCTACGATAGCACGGATTTCCTGATTACCTAACTCACGTGCGATTTGCCAAGCGTAATCATTAAACTTCTCGCTGATCGGCATGATACATACCTGCTCCGGAGTCAACCACAACGGGAACTTTCCGGCGGTGTGCTCGATCAATACGGCAACGAACCGTTCCATGGAACCGAACGGCGCACGGTGGATCATAACCGGACGGTGTTTCTGGTTGTCGGCACCCGTATATTCCAACTGGAAACGTTCCGGTAAGTTATAGTCTACCTGAATCGTACCTAACTGCCAACGACGGCCGATAGCGTCTTTCACCATGAAGTCGAGTTTCGGACCGTAGAAAGCGGCCTCTCCATATTCGATCTTAGCTTTCAAGCCTTTTTCCTCACAAGCCTCTACAATCGCTTGCTCAGCCTTCTCCCAATTCTCGTCGCTACCGATATATTTCTCACGGTTCACTTTGTCACGCAAGGAGATCTGAGCCTCGAAGTTCTCGAAATTCATCGTCTTGAATACGATCGAGATGATGTCCATTACGTTCAAGAATTCCTGCTTTACTTGATCGGGGCGGCAGAAAATATGAGCATCATCCTGCGTAAAGCTACGTACACGGGTCAATCCGTGCAACTCTCCGCTCTGTTCATACCGGCAAACCGTACCGAACTCAGCTAGACGCAACGGCAGGTCCTTATACGAACGAGGAGAGTTTTTATAGATCATACAGTGATGAGGACAGTTCATCGGTTTCAAGAAGTATTCCTCACCCTCCTCAGGTGTATGGATCGGCTGGAAGGAATCTTTACCATATTTGGCATAATGTCCCGAAGTAACATACAGATTTTTGGATCCGATGTGAGGGGTCATCACTTGCTGATAGCCGAAGCGCTTTTGTATTTTCTTCAGGAAGTCCTCCAGTCGAAGACGGAGAGCCGTGCCTTTAGGCAGCCACATAGGCAGTCCCTTTCCCACCAAATCGGAGAACATGAACAATTCCATTTCCTTTCCGATACGACGATGGTCGCGACGCTTTGCCTCCTCCAGTAACTGGATATATTCATCCAACAATTTTTTCTTCGGGAAAGCCACACCGTAAACACGCGTCATCTGCGGGCGCTTCTCATCTCCACGCCAATAGGCGGAACTTACAGCCATAACCTTTACAGCTTTGATCGGAGCCGTACTCAGAAGGTGCGGACCGCGACAGAGGTCTGTATAAGCCCCTTGGGTATAGGTGGTGATTTTTCCGTCCTCAAGTTCCTCAATCAGTTCATTCTTATAGGTCTGTCCGCGATCGCCAAAGAAAGCGAGGGCATCTGCTTTGGAAATATCCTCACGCTTCAGCGTTTCTTTCTTTTGTGCCAGTTCCAGCATTTTCTTCTCGATCTTCGAGAAATCAGAATCCGATATGGATACACCCTGCGGAGGCATCACATCATAATAGAAACCATTCTCAATGGCCGGTCCAATACCGAACTGTGTTCCCGGCCATAATTCCTGCATAGCCTCGGCCATCAAATGGGCTGACGTATGCCAGAATGCATGCTTGCCTTCGGGATCCTCCCATTTATATAATTGTATGGAAGCATCTTCATTGATCGGTCTGTTCAGCTCAACAGTCTCTCCATTGACACCACAGGCCAGAACATCCTGAGCCAGGCGTTGCGAAATGCTTTCTGCTATCCGGAGCCCCGTCACTCCTTGTTCAAATTCTCGAACGGAACCATCGGGGAATGTGATTTTTATCATATCCATTATTTTTATAAATATCTGCAAAGATAATTATATTTTTCCGTTCAGAAATCTTTTCCCTAAAAAAACAAAAATAAACAGACTCTTTTTTCAAAAAACA
>ERZ860059.585-NODE-585-length-21816-cov-3.164285_pt1 | contig 21816 bp, 20 predicted proteins | sample MGYA00510113_ERZ860059 | MGnify/ENA primary metagenome ERZ860059 (study PRJEB30046, sample SAMN00715190) | human gut metagenome | study: EMG produced TPA metagenomics assembly of the A metagenome-wide association study of gut microbiota in type 2...
CCATCGTAATATAGTTTCCGGTCCATTAGCGTGCACCAAAATCGCGTACCGCTTTCTCCGCAGCCGGACATTCCCGCACTTCCTGAGCCGCATTTTGCAGCCGTGCCAGGACAGAAACAGCCGATCCTCTCTGACACAGGTATTCCTGGCTGTCTCGGATTCCGGCAATATTTTCCCGAATATCCATATCCACGTCGAACACATCCGAAACTGGCAAAAGCCAACGGTCTGCAAAGTATTTCAAAGGATTCTCAAGCGCCAGCACATCATCCAGCATTTCATCCCCGAACTCAAACTTTGTTGTCAGATAGGAATACGCCTCCTGCATGGCTGTAATTTCAGCAGCTTTTTCAATTAAGGATTCCTTATCTCTTGACATAAGGCTTTCCCTGTAAGCAAAGTAATTCTGTCCCAGCCGTTTCATCAGGAGCGTATATTTGTCCTGTGCGGAAGGTTCGCTTGTGAAATGTTCAAATTTTTGCTCTGCATCAATTTCTTTGAGAAGATCGCAGATCGGGAAACTGTGTTCATGGTTATTTTCTTCCCAGCACCATCGGGCTACATCCAACGGGTCCTGAAAAGAAAGAAGTGCCTCTACTTCCGCCGGAGTAAATACATGCTCAACCTTCAGATAATAGTGGAGTTCCGAAAATCCCTGCAACTCGTAAATGCTGCCGATGTTCTGTGCATCCAGCATATCCGCATGAACCTTCAAACACTCGTCCAGCCGTTCCATAAGCAGCCGCTTTGCATCTTGTTCTATCAAAATCACCCCTTTCGCTCCGGCATAGTCAGCGTACAGTTCACTTCATTGCCCCATACATCCCAGCCGGGAGTCTTTTGTCTTGCAAACAGTTCCACTCTGGGCTGATCGCCCATGAGTTTTACGATCTTATCCCGCACCTCGTCCGGTTTCTTGCTGTGCTGCTCAATATGGGAGATCACAAACTGATGGATTCCCGCACACTGGCGTTTCGGACGGCCTCTGGTTGCCAGCAGGCAGACCTCCGCGTTTGAGCGGGTCCAAAAGCCCATGCCATAAAACCAGCTATCCGCTTTCCGGTTCTGTTTGAGCCATAGAAAAGCCAGCGTTTTATATTTGAACCCCCAGGCGTCGATCACCCGGAAGGCTTCATTGAGCTGTGGGAAGGTCGCCCACAGAAAGAGGGCGCTGTCTTTTGCGGCAAGTTCCGATACCGGCAGCGCACAGATTTCTTCAATGCTCATTGTGGGGTAATGGTTTTCCGCAACGCCGCTTCCATGTTTCCTGTCATAATGCCAGGGCGGATCGGCATAGATAATGCCGTACTGTTTCGTTTCCGGCATTAGCGAGCCTGCTCATTCTTAGATGGGGCAGGTTTAGTCGGCTGTTCTTTGACCTTACCGGCATTTTCCTTCAATGCACCGGTCAGGGAAGGCTTTTCCGCAGCTCCCTTTGTTGCTTCAAGAGTTGCCTGCAAATTTTCAATAGCCTGCCCGTACCCATCGATTAAGGCATCGTTGAGCTGCTTGCGGAACTCTGCCGTAACCGGCCAGCAGACATCTTTCCAGTTGCCGCCCTTATCCTGGGTTGCGGGCATATTGACATACAGCCCCTTTTCACTGGAACAGATACGGAAACCGTCAATCTTAAAGCATCCGCCAATCGTAACATTGGCAAACGCCAGCAGGTTTCCCATTGGGGCGATTGGACGCACGCGGACATCCAGCTTCATGCCGTTTGCCATTTCCGGCGTCTGTGTCTCCGGCGCCATTTTTTCTGTATTGGTTTTACTCATATATAAAATCCTCCTTTTTAGAATTGGTTTTGTTCATGCTATCTTGCATTAAATATGGATTTGGATAACGAACCTGTCTTAAACAGGGCAAAGGCCAGCAGCACCGTATAACCCGCCGTTCCCCAGATCGCGCCGTGCACGTCGCCGGACGATGGGATAGACTGGACCAGCACTGCATAAATGGCAACACAGATCAGGATCAAAAAACCCTGAAAACCCAGGGCAAAAAGGGAACGCAGATACCCGGTTCCCATTTGTCCCCATTCCCGGTTTGCCATTGTGGAAAACGGGATCGGTGCAAGGCTCACGGTTAAATAAATCTCGATCATACGGCCATATACAATGACAAAGATCACGATGGACAGTACCCACATACACAGATTGATGATGTTGGTTTCCAGCCACAGCCCAATCAGTTCCCACATTCCCATTGCTTCAAGCTGGGTTTCCAGGTCAGACAATGCCGCCTGCACATCCAGGTTCCCGTTTATGACACCGGCACTTTGCGACACCACATTTTGGGCCACATCAAAGACCGCCATCACAATCGTAAAACAGTTGGTGAGCAGGTAAGTGGCAACAAAAGTCTTGAAAATCCACTTGAAGATGTTGAATGTATCGAATTCGTGCATGTTGTTCTTTTCGAGAATCATCTGGATCAGTTCATACACAAGAACAAAGGTAAGGATCATGCCCGCAATGGGAATGACGACGGTTTCCGAAAGATTCTGGATCATGGAAAACACGCCGCCATTCCAGCCCTGCGGGGTCTGTCCTACCTGATTTGCCACATCCGCAACCTGGTTGTTGACGGAGTTGAAAATACTGGTGTACTGTCCGGTGATCGCATCGATCAGGCCCTCTTTAATCCAGTCTGTTATCCATTCAAACAGACTGCCCATAAGTCAGCCCTTAACCGAACAGGCCGGAAAGCAGCGGGATCAGCGTTGCACCAACCAGAGCGATACCTCCGCCTGCCATAAGCTGTTTTATCCCCAATTAGGTGTAAAACTCTGCTCGATGGCGGGCGGCGGCGTACAAAAAATCTATATGGTGTTTTTAAGAGAACCGTCCCGGCGGGACAGGTCAGGCAGTGACCTGTTCCACCTCCGGGATGGGTTTGAGATTAAAATGAATTTCGATAGAAATGTGTCTTGTTTTATCTTCGTCAATGCGCTCATGCACGACGATTTCTTTGATTAAGCGGTTGAGGGTGGCTGCGTCCAGCTCTGTGATGTTGGCATATTCCTGAATGGCTTCCACCCATTGTTTTGCGTCATTGGCAAGCTGGACTTCATCGGACAGCCGCTTTCTGCCCTCGGACACTTTTGCTTTAAGCTCCGTCTGCTCGGTCTGTGTCTTTTCCAGCATGGTGTTGAAATTCTGCTCACTGATACGCCCTGCAATCATATCCTCATAAAGCCGCATGACCATTTTGTCCAGAACCTCAATCCGTTCCTCGTCCCTTGTAAGGGAGCGTTCCATTGCTTCCCGCTGTTCCCGCTGCTCTGCTTCACAGGTGTTGGTCAGGCGGTCGGCAACCGCTTCCCCGTCCATCAGGGCAGCTCTGGCACATTCCCGGATTTTCCGCAGCACATGGCTGTAAAGGGTGTCATAGTCAATCCGGTGCTGGGTGCAGTGGTTCTTTCCAAAGGCATTGTAGGTCTTGCAGGAATAAATCTGCTGGGGATGTTTTGCGTTTGTGTAGCGTATCGTCAGCGACTTCCCACACTCGCCGCATTTTATCAGTCCGGCAAACAGGCTGATTTCATTGGTCTGCCCCGGACGCTGGCGGGATTTCAGCTTGTTCTGCACAATGTCAAAGCTCATGCGGTCAATCAGCGGTTCATGCTGTCCCTCCACCACAATCCAGTCCTCCGGCTTCTTTTCCCCAATCGTGCCGATTTTGAAACGGTAGTCTTTTTTCTGGGAAGCAATCGCCCCGGTGTAGACGGGATTCATCAAAAGGTCTTTGATAACGGAGAAGTCCCACATATACCGTCCGTTTTCCGGGTCTTTCTTTTCCCATTTGGTGCGGGTATTGCGAAGCCCCCGTTCCCGGTTCCACCATGTGGGGCAGGGGATTTTTTCTTCCTCCAGCCGTCTGCGGATATAGTTCGGACCATGACCGTTCAGGGCATATCCGAAAATCAGCCGCACAATCGGGGCGGTTTCCTCGTCAATGAGCAGATGGTTTTTGTCCTCCGGGTCTTTCCGATACCCAAACGGGGCAAGACACCCGGTAAACTGTCCTTTCTGCGCTTTCAGAAGATAAGAGGAATGGACTTTCTTGGAAATATCCTTGCTGTACATCTCGTTCAGGATATTCTTGAACGGGGCAATATCGTTGTTATCCCGCAGGGTGTCGATACCGTCATTCATGGCGATATAGCGGACACCGTTTCTTGGGAAAAAGTCCTCAATCAAATGCCCGGTTTGCAGATAGTTCCGCCCCAGTCGGCTGAGGTCTTTCGTGATGACAAGGTTGATTTGCCTGCGCTCAATGGCTCTCAACATTCTCTGTAAATCAGGACGCTCCATATTAAGACCTGTGAAGCCATCGTCCTGATAGACTGCCACAACCTCCCATCCCTGCTTTTCGCAGTATTTTTCCAGCATATCACGCTGGTTTGCGATACTGGCACTTTCGCCTTGCAGGTCATCGTCCTTTGACAGCCTGCAATAGACCGCTGCACGATAGCCCCCGGCAAGTGCCGAACCGATTGTTCTGTATTCCATTTCGTTCATCATAGCCATTTACCCACACAATCCAGACGGTATCTGGCTCTTTTGAACCTCATCTTCATTATAACCCATATCTTTCTTTTTAGCAAGATATTCTTTCGTATTTGTCTTACCGTATTTCTGGGAAATCAGGCTGACGAACACATCGGTTGCGTCCAGCTCCCCGTCAAACACAGTAGTCACATGAATCTCTGTTTTGTTTTTTGCCATAGGCAGTTATCCTCCATACATGAAAATAGCCAGACAGAGGGTGTCGGCAACGAAGTCCGGCAACGGGCTTCAAAAGACCTTGCAAACAATCTCAATCTGGCGATGGTTACTATTTATACTTTTCTTTTATTTTTCTGTTGTTTTGGTTGTTATAAGGGAGAAAAGCCCGGAAATAAGGGGTTTTCCCCGGCAACCGGCTCGGCAACGGGATAGCAACAGGGGGTGCAACGGGCTGTCATTTTCAGAATGGAAGCTCCATCTGTTCTGTGACCTCCACAAAACCGTCCATCGTTTTTTCAGACGGGTTGCTTAAGTCCGTTGCCGGGTTTTCACGCTCCCAGCCCTTTTGTCTGCCATATTCGGAAAACATTCTTGGGTTCGGGAAGTACCGCCAGCCAGAAATGCACTGGTTCATAATCTCGTTGATTTCCCGGATTTCCCATTGCTTCGGCTCGTCAAAGGCATGGTTCAAGGCTTCCTTGTAGAGCTGCTTGGAGCAGACCATGCTCCCGGTGTACTTATCAAGATACGCCTGTATCATCCCGGCTTTGGTGTCCTCCGGCATAAAATCCCGCTGGTGTTCTTTGAGATACCGCTGCATGGCGGGGCTGAAAGCCAGCTTGAACCTGCCGCTTCGGTAAATCTCCATCGCTTCTGCCCACATCTGCTCGATATAGGCTCTGGAAGCAGCTTCGTCCTCCAAAATGTGAACCTCGGCTTGCTCCGGGTACACCATGACGGGGATAAAGCGGCGGTTGCCGGAACGGTCAAGGGGCAGGAAGTCAAGGGCATTGGAAGTGCCGCCAAACACGCACTGACGGGGGCGGTCTGCCGGGTGGGTTTCATAAGGTATCTTGTAAACCTCTTTCTGCCGGCTTAAAAATGACTTGATTTCCTCAATGCTCTTGGCGTTGGCGGTTGCCATCATTTCCGACATTTCGATAATCCAGTGACCTTGCAGCTTGCGGTACACATTGTCATCGTCCAGCTTCCGCAAATCATCGGAGAACCACTCGTCCCGGACTGCCAGCAGACGGAAGAAGGTGGACTTGCCAGCCCCCTGACCGCCTACCAGACAGAGCATGATTTCAAACTTGCACCCCGGCTGAAAGGCTCGTGAGATTGCACCCAGCAGGAACAGCTTCAACGCTTCATAGGTGTAATCGTCTGCGTCAGCCCCCAGAAAGTGCCGCAGGCAGAAGCGGATTCGCTCTGTCCCGTCCCACACAAGGGAACTTAAATAATCCCGGATGGGGTGGTACTTGTTTTCATTCGCCACAATCCCGATGGCGTTATCAATCTTTTTCTCATTGGTAAGCCCGTAGGTTTCTTCCAGATAAAGAAGCAGATACTTCATATCTGTATCGTTCAGGGCGGTGCTTTCCCTGTGGAAGCCGATGGGCTTTATGATGTCCTTGCGGTCAGTCAGGATGTTGTATGCGATAGCCCCGGAAAGCAGCGGGTCACGCTGGAATACGGTCAGGCAGTTCCGTATGCTCTGACGGACACCGCCTTTCTCGGTGGTTTCCAGCCCCGCCTTGATTTCCTCAATGCTCTGGGGCGGCTGCATGGCGTTCATGGTGTTTTTTAGTTCTTGCTGCGTCTGCGGCTGCAAGCTCTGCCATTCGCTGTTCAAGCTGTATCACATCCTTTCCGTAGTCCGTAATCAAAGCCGCTTTTTCCTCTGTTTCCCCGAACAGCAGCACATCCAGCAGATATTCCACATGGGCTTGCTTTTGTAAGGCTTCCACAAACCGGGGATGAAAGGCTTCCTCTGGGGAGTGCGGGGCATATTCCGTTCTCCATGCCCGAAGCAGGTGGAGATAATCGGCAAGGATACGGAAGCAGCGGTTCTTTGCTTCCTGAAACTGTTCCTCCGGGGATTTCTGCCGGGGCTTGGGCTTTTTTGCCTTTCCCGGCGGTTTCCAGTCCTCATAGGAAAGCCCGAAGTCCTGTGCCAGTTGTACGGCGGCTTCTTTCTTTCCCAGCCCATACAGGGCGGCGGCAAAATCAATCACATCCCCATCCGCACCGCAGCCGAAGCAGTGGTAACGCCGATCCAGCTTCATGCTTGGGGTTTTATCATTATGGAACGGGCAGCAAGCCATCCCGTTCCGCCCTGCATGGATTCCATAATGCTCCGCAGCCTGTCTTGTTGTGACGGACTGCTTCACAGCTTCAAATACATTCAAATCTATCCCTCCTTGAAAAAAAGAAAAGCACCTGACATTCTCAATCTGAAAATGGCAAGTGCCTGTTAAAGTTCCATATCCTGTTGTTTGTGTTTTGTCTGCGCCGGGGCAGTTCTTTGTGCTTTTTTCTCGTCTGCCTTATCCTGCAAGACTTCCTTGATGGGCTGCTTCTTGGGCGGCTCTTTGCTTTCCTCTGTGCCGGGTGTGGCTTTCCGTACCCAGTAGCGGATGTCCCGCAGCTTCTTCAAATCCTCCTGTACCTCGGTCAGTGGTACTTTCAACTCTGCGATTTCTTCCAGAAGCGTTTCCTGCTCCTCTTGCAGCTCCTTTTGGGTACTGTCCTTATCGTCCGGGTGCTTGGCAAGGTAGGCGGCGGCTTTCTCATACCGGGCAACCTCCGGGTGTTCCTGTTTGAATTTCTCCTTTGTTTTCTTAAAAAATATCTTCTGGTACTTCTCATAGACAGGCTTACATTCCTTGCAGTCTGTCCGGCTGGCAAGAATCCCGTCAATCACTTTGCTTCGGGCTTCCTTTGGCTTCATCTGATTGCGGTAATCTGCGGCTGATTTCCCGGAAGATTCCAGAAATGCTTCTAAGTCCTCCACAGTGGAAAGCCCCTTTTGCCGGAGATAGGACAGGGCTTCGCTGACTGCCTTTAAGTCCTGTGAAGTCCCCCGGTTCTGTCCAGCCCTTGTCCAGTCCTTCCGTTCTTCCTTTCGTATCTCCATATACTTCATCAGCAGATTGGGAAGAAGTGTCGCTTCCTCCGCCGCTTTTTGTGCAAGCAGCTCCTTCCGTTTTTCTCCCAGCTCGGTAATCCAGCCTTTGAGGTTTTGGATAAGCTGCCGGATGGACTTCATCAGGCGGTTGGCGGCTCTGATTTCCCGGTTCAGGTTGCCGATGTTCGTCTGGATACCCCGCTTTTCCATCTGCCGGACAGCAGCTCCCTCATGGACAGTAGGGACTATATCAAGCCCCTGTCTGGCATAGGAACGCAAGTCCACACGCTCCGGGCGGTCATTGGCTTCCAGATAGCGGTTCTGGATGACCTCCCATTCATGCCGCCAGATTTCGCAATACTTCTGGTCGTTCCAATCCACCGTATCCTCCTTGTGGCTTTTCCATCTGCCGGACGGAAGTTTTATCCGTTCCCCGTTTTCGTCAAGGTCATAAACCTTGCGGCTCTTAGGCAGCCACTTTCCATTTTCATCAATGGCTCTCATGGTCAACATGATATGGCAATGGGGATTGTGTCCGGGAGGATGGGATGGCAACATGACTTCCGTGTAGACAACACCTTCCTTTTTCCGGTAGTCTTTGTGCTTCTGGTCATACTCGGAAAACAGATTCTCGCCGCTCTGGTAGGCAGCTCCGGCAACAGCTGACTGCCGTTTGCTCCGCTTCGTGATTTTGATTTCAAAATGAGGGTTTGCCACTTTATCGTCTCCTTTTAATGTTCTTGGACAAAAAAAGCAGGAGACCATGTAGGTTTCCTGCTTTAATATGCTCGGCGTTATTTTGATAGCCAACTCAAAAAATCATCTGAAATTGAGTTCCAGTTATCCAAATTTAACACACAATGTTTTAGTTTTTCAAGATATAGAGAGTCATTAATTTGAAGTAGTTCAAAAAGTATTTTTCTATATAGTAAGCTCAGTTTTTGTGCATATAAGCATGATTGCTTGCCATTTAAGGCTGGTTTTCTTTGATTCCTTTTGACGTGCATGATATTGACTCTGCTGTTTACAAGTACATTTAAAAATTGATTATATTGGCTTGATGAAAGTTCTTTATTAAAAATCTCTTTACCATATTTGATGATTAGTGCATCCAAACAATTTTTTAAAGTTGTTCCACGACTACCTGGTTCTAATGAGGCAAAATAATAAGTTCGCTCCTTGACAACTTCAACAATAGGTTCAGCAAGCTCAACCAGAAATGCGCATTTTACATCTATCGTAATTTTGCTATCACTGACCGAGTAAAGAAACATTTGATGTACAACGCCCAACTCATCTAACAAGTCATCCCACTTACTAAACAAATCAGGTGTAAATACATTTTCAAAATCAATCAACCTATACGAAGCATTTTTGCAGAAATCAGCTGAGCAAAAATAGCTTGATCTTTGTGCAATCAAATTTTGAGCACATGGAATCAATGAGTCGTTTGAAAAAACATCTGATTCAGAAAATTTCATTTCTTTCAGTTGAATAAATCTTCCATCTAACAGCATCAATAGACGTTCTATTTTAGACAAAACCGTATTTAAGTCAAATATCGAAACATCCGAATCAGTTGAGATTTTGATGCTTCGGATTACTGCCTGCTCAATATCCACATGAAAAAGTTGTTCCTTTCCAATATCAAATTGTATATGAACAGGACCTCTAAGCACAGATTTTTCTTCCTCGTATTCAGCTGTTAAACACTTGCAGATAAATGGACGTTCCATTATTTGTCTCACACTCCATCAGATTACTATCAAAAAATATTATATCAGAGAAAACGGTTATTTTCTACTACACAACCAAAGCAAAGGGGTAGCTGGCTTTAGCTAGCGCAGGGGAAGTTCAGCTTCCTCTGGATGAATGGAGCAAGGGACTTTTGCGGAAATCATCAGCTCCATGCAATGGTGCGGGTCTCCGGTGGAGACCTCTGCGAAGCAGAAGCACCGACCGAGCCGACAGGCGAGACCTTTCGGCAGAACGCAATGCACCACCTTTAGGTGGTGTATAATTGCGCCCTTGTTAAAACAAGGGGTTCTCGCTGCCGTCCGTTGTCAGCGTTTCTCTTCGGCTCTCAATCAGTAGATTCAGCTTCTTTTGAACCGTTTCGCTCTGGAAGATGAAGGTCAGCAGCTCCATCACATCCTCATCGGTCAGGACGGTCGGCTCTTTCAAAAAGGTCTCCAACATTCCGGCACGGGTGCAAAGCCGATGGGTTCTCTCGCTTCTGGTCAGCCGTTTCAGCTCGTTCTGCAATCGCTTCTCCTTGTGCTTGGCTGCGGTCAGCTTGCGCTCCGCAATACACTGTTTGTGTCTCAGCTTTTCCAATTCTTCGCTCATGGGCAACTTCTCCTTTCTGATAATAGGCAAAACAAAAGCGACCAACTTTTTACGGTTGATCGCCTTTTGTCTGCTTACTCTTTTTTCAAATCATCATATGCGTCACAGAATTGTTTTTTGCCTGTCATCTTCGATTGAATACTTTATAAAATCGAATTTTTCTTTGTTGTTCTTGTAATAGTCCTCTGCTGCCGTGGATAGAATGTAGCACAAGTGGGATATATGTACTTTCAGTCCTCTCTGAACTATATTCATATCTTTATCGTAGGCGACCTCGCTTAAATCACCGTTGGTGCCATCTTCTCCGGTTATGACAAGCTCGAATTTATCAACCCTGCACCGAGATTCGTGAATTGTGGATTTCTCTATATTTGGTGTACTTTGGTGGAGCAGACTATTACGCAAATTATAAATAATTTCCTCGCTCAGATAGGGCATATCATATCCATATGGAGAATCATGTCTATCTGAGATAACATATTGGCTGCACCATTTTTTATAGCGTGCGCCACTATACTTCTCGTTTGGATATTCAGCTTTGCCACAGGTATCTGGCAATGTCAGCGCAAGTGCTAACGCTGACAAATACAGTTCATGGGACAAAGCCATACGAATCTCATGTACAATTCGGTTAATCAGGCAAATCACCTCATTTCAACCGTTCACACAGCGGCAGTAGTTCTTCAATTTTTGCAACAATACGCTTTTGCTCGGCAAGGGGCGGGATGGGAAATGCCATACCAAGCACCGTTGCACGGTCAATACCAGGAATAACGCCTTGCCCCTTTGACTTAATAAATTGAATATTTGCTTGTAAAAAATATCGAATATAGGCCATACTCATATTTTCTGTTTTTTTAACTGCCATGATTTGCCGGGCAATGTGTGCTTCGTCAACATCACAAATCACAGTTTTTCCATATCCAGAACCCTTACAAACTAATAAAACATCACCACGATTAGCTATATTTCGAGGTGTTTCGGTCCATCTGGAAACAATGACGCCCTCCTCTGACAAATTACTTGCACCTGTAATATAGACTGTACCCTCGCCTTGATTGTTGTAGTCCTCCGGCTTAAAATCAGTTCCAGAGAGCAAGGACACAACACTCCCAAATCGAACCATTGCCCAACTCTCCGGAATATCAAACGGCACTTCATCCTCTGTGATTTCCGGCAGAGGTTTTTCTTTTTTGATTTTACCCTCTTTGACAAGCCGCTGTTTCTTAGCCTGTATTTGCTGATAGAGTTCCTCGCCGGTGCCTTCTTCCGGTCTCTGCTCCACCAGCTTACCCTGTATGGCATATTGCAGAATGGACCTCTTCATGTCCTCCGGGAACTTGGTGTTAAACTGCTCCAGCTTCTCATAGGCGACAGCATAGCGGTCAACCAGAGGGAGGAGTTCTTCAATCTTGGCAACAATGCGCTTTTGCTCGTAAAGAGGAGGCAAAGGAATTAAAAATTGCTCTAAACTTTTGGCAGCTAAATTTGGTTGAGCAGTTCCGTTATCATATTTTTTGATTTCTGAAAAAAATAGCGGTGAATCCAAATATAGTAACAAAAATTCATCATCACATATATTAAAAAAGTAATTTCTCAAAATTACCAGTGACGATGCGATGGCGCCTTGGTCAAATGGGTATACACCATGCTTTCCCAGTGAACCTCTAATACAAACTACAACATCGTTTTTTTGTAGTTTACCATTGACTAATTTATCATACTGTATTTGGGATAAGCATAATAAATTTTCATCTTCGACAACCGTTTTTCCATTCAAGTTTATTGCACTAATAAACGGAATACCTGTTTTTGAAAGTGTTGATTTTGCAGGATAATTTTTCCCTCTATCACCGTTTAAGATTGACCAAATTTGAGATAATCTTACCCATATCCAACTTTCCGGAATATCAAACGGCTTTTCGTCCTCCGTGATTTCGGGCAGCGGCTTTTCCTTTTTGATTTTCTTTTCTGCAATCAGCCGCTTTTTTTCTTCCTGTATCTGTGCAAAGAGCTCCTCGCCAGTGCCTTCTTCCGATCTCTGCTCCACCAGCTTGCCTTGAATGGCATACTGCAAAATGCTCGATTTTAACTGTTCCGGTGTCATTCGCTCACACCTCCCGGCAGCAGAGCTTCCAGCTCTGCCAGCACTTTGTCGATTTCCGCATTGAGGGTGGTTCGTCTCTCCTGATACTCCCGGATAGTGTCTATCGGGTCAAGGATTTCTTCTTCCTCATGGGGATAGCCGCATAGGTCGATGTTGCAGCCCTGTTCATTCAGCAGATACTCGGCGGTAAACTTCTTCGCCTTGAAGTTTTCGCCGTCCGGAATTTCCTTTCGATCATTCCACCAGGCAATGCAATCATCAAAGTGCTTCAGCTCCATGGGCTTCGTCTTGGAAAAGTGCTTTCTGTCAGACGGAATATCCACCCGATAAAACCATGTCTCTGTGGTCGGCTTGGTGTTGTCAAAAAACAGCAGATTGGTGGTAATTGAGGTATAAGGGCTGAACACAGAGCCAGGCAGCCGGACAACAGTGTGCAGGTTGAACTGGGAAATGAGCTTCTTCTTAATGTTCACCTTGGCGTTATCCAGACCGAACAGGAAGCCGTCCGGCACGACAACGGCAGCCCTGCCGTTCTTCTTCAAGCGATACATGATAACCGAAAGAAAGAGGTCTGCGGTTTCGGAGCTTGCCAAATCATCAGGGAAGAAACCCTGAATGGACTTGTCCTCATGCCCACCGTAGGGCGGATTCATCAGGATCACATCGAACTTATCATCGTCCGTGTAGTCCAGCAGATTGTGTTTCAGCGAGTTCATGTGGTAGATATTCGGAACTTCAATATCATGCAGCAGCATATTGGTTACGCACAGCAGATAGGGAAAAGGCTTTTTCTCAATGCCGTAAATGCTGTCGTCAAGCTGCTTCTGAGCGGTGGTGTCCGTTACCTGCTTGGAGAGCTGTCCCAGCCAAGAAGTGATAAATCCGCCGGTGCCACAGGCGAAGTCTGCCATTTTTTCGCCCAGCTGCGGCTTTATCATCAATGCCATAAACTCGGTGACTGCTCTCGGCGTATAAAACTCACCGGAAGAACCGGCAGATTGCAGCTCCCGCAAAATCTCCTCATAGACAAAACCGAAAGCATGGCTTTCCTTCACATCGTCAAACTCAATCTCGTCAATGACATCAATGACCTGACGAAGATAAACGCCGTCCTTCATATAGTTGTTGGCGTCCTCGAAGGTGGACTTGACAATGGCTTTCTTAATTGGAGTATCGGGTGTCACCTTGATACCCTCATAGAGAACCGCATCACCATCTTTCACATCATTGCCTTTCAGCACCGGGAACAGAATGTTGTTGACGAAGTTCAGCAGTTTGTCCCCAGTCATAGCATGACCATTGCTATCGGCTTTCGCCCAATTTCTCCATCTCAATTCTTCAGGAATGATGGATTCGTAGGCGTCCTCGTTCAGCTCCCAATCATCTTCTTTTGCATCATAGACTTTCAGAAAGAGCATCCATACCATCTGCTCAATTCTCTGGGCGTCGCCGTTGATACCTGCGTCCATACGCATTATATCTCTAATTCTTTTGATAAAACCTGACTGCATCGCCATATTTATCCTACCTCTACTTCTTCATAGATACTTGCTTCAAGCTCTCTAACAGCGGCTTCATATTGAGCCTTGCCGCCAAACAGCTTGACAATTTTTGCAGGCTTACCGTAATTGGCAAAATCTGCAAGGGAGAGAACCTTAATATCCTCAACTTCTGTGATACCTTGGTTCATGTACTTATCCAGCAATATATCAAGAACGGCCTGTGCGTCGGCAGAATACTTGCTGAAAAAGTCTTTCTTCTTAACATTTTTAGCCCGTTCTTTTCGGGTCAGCGGCTTCTTACCGTATGCCACATAGCAGATGAAGTCAAAATCGTCCACATCTTTCATGCCTTGGTCTACTTTTAATGCTTTCAAGTCGATACCCATTGTCATAAAGGATTCTTCAATGGTTTTCTTCTTGTCCGACGCTTTCCACTTGCGGATAAAATCAGACAGAGAAGCGTATTCGCCCTTGATGTTGGTTCTGGTGTAGTCGATAATATCTTCCTGTCTCAGCAGCTTGCCGTTGGCATCATAGACCGAAACAGTTTTATTGATAATCTTTACTCGGCAGCCATCCTTATCGACAATCGGGGTTTCTACGGGGTCAACAGGAGGTTCTTTTCCTCCGCCACCTTGTCCACCACCGCCACCTTTCGGCTTGCTGCCACCATGCTGGAAGCCCTCGTCCTGCTCAACCGGGCCGTCCCAATCCGGGTCGGAAAATAGCCTTGTCACATTCCGAAAATCCATGACAACAAAATGTGTCTTGCCTTCTTTTTCTCTAATACGGGTTCCTCGCCCAATAATCTGCTTGAATGTGGTCATGCTTTCAACAGTCTTATCAAGAACAATCAGCTTTGTCATCTTGCAGTCCGCTCCGGTGGAGAGAAGCTCCGAAGTCGTTGCGATAACAGGATACGGGCTGGACACAGAGATGAAATAATCAAGTTTAGATTTTCCGTACACATCCGAACCAGTGATTCTTACGCAGTAATCGGGGTTCTCCTTAACCATATCAGAGTTATAGTTGATAAGGGCAATCCTCATGCGTTCTGCATGGTCTTCGGAAGCACAGAACACAATGGTCTTTTGCATCCTGTCTGTGCTTTTCAGATACTCCGTAATCTCCCTTGCAACCTCATCAATGCGGTCTTGGAGAATGATGGTGTAATCGTAATCCCTGTTGTTATAGATGCGGTCTTCAATCAAATTGCCGTAGATGTCGGTCTGTCCATGGTAGGGTCTCCATCCATCTCCGATGTTGGTCGTGATATTGATAACCTTGAACGGAGCGAGGAAACCATCCTCAATACCTTGTTTCAGACTATATGTGTAGACAGGCTCTCCAAAATAATCTATGTTCGATACTTTTTCGCTTTCCTTCGGTGTGGCAGTCATACCGATTTGGGTAGCAGAAGAAAAATACTCCAAAACCTTACGCCAGTTACTGTCCTCCTTGGCGCTGCCACGGTGACACTCGTCTACTATAATAAGGTCGAAATATTCTGCGGGTATCTGCCTGAAATGTTCTTCGTCATTCTGACCTACCATCTGATGGTAGAGGGCGAAGTTCACTTCATGAGAAGCAATCTTGTTCAAGCATTCTTTATCGGAGAAATCCACCTTATAGATGGTCTTTTCGAGAGGGGCGAAGTCCTGCAAAATGCTTTGGTCAACCAGAATGTTTCGGTCTGCCAGATATAAAATTCTCTTTTTTAGGTCAGAACGGAGCAGACGATATACAATCTGGAAAGCAGTATATGTTTTACCCGTTCCTGTTGCCATAACAAGCAACAATCTCTGCTGTCCTCTGGCGATTGCTTCAACAGTTCTATTTACAGCGTTTCGTTGGTAATATCGTGGAGGATATGTGCTTTGAGAGGAATAGTAGGGCTGGGCTACAATTTTCTTTTCCTGCTCGGAAATGCCCTTGCCACCATTCAGCTCCGCATAATAGCGTGCAATCAGCTCATCCTGTGTCGGGAATTTTTCCAATTCGATCTGTTGTTCCTGTCCGGTCAGGAAATCATGCTCATAGAAAGCGTCGCCGTTTGACGAATATGCAAACGGCAAGTCCATCATCTGAGCATATGTCATCGCTTGTTGCAATCCATGAGATACAGAGTGGTTGTTATCCTTCGCTTCCACAACAGCAATCGGCTTGCCATCGTTTAAGTACAGCAAATAATCGGCAAACTTGGGTTTGCTGCGAGCCACGATATTGCCTCTGATGTTGATGCGGCCATCTGTGATTCTGGTCTCCATCGTGATATGACCTTTCCAACCTCTCTGAATGACCGGAGTTATGAAGTTTAATTTGATGTCTTCTTCGGACATCTGTTTTTTGCCCAATATCGTCATAGTAACACCTCCCCATTCATTCTTTGTGTTGGCTATTCTCTGATCGTTTCAAGAATATCTTCTATGCGGCAGTCCATAACCTCGCAGATACGAAGCAGAACATCTGTGGTAATGTTTTCCCCCTTGCCCAGCTTAGCAAGGGAAGCAGAACTAATACCGGATTTTTCCCTCAAATCGCTTTTTTTCATCCCTTTATCTATAAGCATCTTCCAGAGCTTATTGTAACTGATACGCATCATCGGAAGCCCTCCTTGCTGATTTCGTTAATTTTCTATATTGTATCACGCATCGACAGATCTTTCAATTTGTTTTGCGAATACCGTATTTGCAATAGCGAATTTAGTTTCGCATTTATAAATCTATTATCTGTTTCCTTTCTGATAAAAGCTCACATCCTTGCAACGCTATTTTACACCTGTATTGTTGTAGCAGCGTAATTTGTATTCTTATGTATTTTTGCAGTCAGAACATCGGATACAAACCCGACATTCTGACCGCAAATCGCCCCTTAACTGTTACATTATTCCGTCCTGCTCTTGAACCCGGTTTGCTTTGCGTTCTCGCTGGCTTTCCGTCTGCGTTCTTCGTTGTATCAAGGAACTTCTGAAAACGGCACAGGAGATCACGGAGCTGTACAATAATGGTAAGAAACTGGGGTTGTCGCAGGAAGAGCTGGCATTTTACGATGCTCTGACCAAGCCGGAGAACATCAAGGATTTTTATCGGAATAATGAATTGATCGACTTGACCAGAGAACTTACAGAGATGCGGCGCAAAAATCGGACGATAGATTGGCAGAAAAAAGAAACAGCGCGTGCCAGTATGCGGAAGATGGTGAAGCATCTTCTGAAAAAGTATAAGTATCCCCCGGAAGATTACGACACAGCAATCAGCACGGTTATCAGCCAGTGCGAGATGTGGACAGATAACATGACAGCGTAAAATGCGAGAAATATTGTTGATTTCCTCTTGACAATACACAGTCCAGCTCTTAAAATGATTTTAGAGAATACTATTATTGAAAATACGAAAGACTGCTTTATGGGAAAGATGATTTTAGACGACCTCCACAAGCGTCTGGAACGGCTGGACGAAGATGCCGACCTGATGATCGACAACGACGACCGTTACCAGATGGTAATTGTTGGCGGAAGTGCGTTTATTCTGCTGGGCAAGCTGACCCGTGCCACCCATGACATTGATGCCTTGAGCGTCCCGAAAGAGCTGTACGGACTACTTGGCAAGTACGACATCAACACGGATGTGGAAGCCTATATTGATAATTTTCCGTACAACTTCCAAGATCGGCTTCAGCCGCTGCCTTTCGGTGGTACAAAGGTACAGTTCTACACACCCAGTCTGGAAGATCTGGTAATCGCAAAGCTCTGCTCTTTCCGTGACACTGACAAGGCAGACGTAGAGAGCGAGGCTGTGCGGAACTCTTTGGACTGGAATTTGCTGGAACACCTTGCAACCGATGAGGATGAGCTGAAAGCCAGCATTTTGAACGACTGGCGGTATCGAGATTTTTATATCCGTTATCAGGAGTATGTGGAGAGGTGGAGACCGTGAGAAAGCTGACATTTGAAGGCTTTTTGAAGCAGTATGTGGTAGAACTTTCCGGGGTTCAGACGGCAAGTGTCCATAAGCTGGCAGATTGCATGACAGAAAATCCCCGCCTGAAAGAGCCACTGTATCTCTATGCGCTGGCCTTTGATAAAGTGGATTTGTTGCTCCGCTATACCGTAAACAGGGCTGTTGCTGCGGAGTATGAGCAGCTTTCCAATCGCTATTCGCTGGCGCAAATGCTGCTGCTTCTGGAAAACCAGTCACCGGAACTGACAGAGGGCTATTTGAAAGTCTGGCGCAGCTATTGCTCGGTGCGGGATACCTCTCTTGCGGACAATGATACGAAAGCGTTGATTCATCGCCGAGTATTGGAACTTCAGCGGAAAAAGAAACTGACGAATTATCGTCTCTACACAGACTTGAAGCTGAATCCGGGCAATGTGAATGCATGGCTCAAACACAACGATTCCAGCAAAATGAGCCTTGACTGTGCGCGCCAAATCTACAAGTATGCAAAAAGCTACCCATCTGTTCGATAAGAAAAAGGAAGTGAGTCTATGACCGCCGTAATCTATGCCCGCTATTCCTCGGACAACCAGCGTGAAGAATCCATTGAAGGCCAGATTCGGGAATGCACCGCCTACGCCGAAAAGAACGGCATCACGGTCATCAAACACTACATTGATCGTGCATTCTCTGCCAAAACGGACAACCGCCCGGAGTTCCAGCAAATGATCAAAGACAGCGGCAAGAAACTATTTGACGTTGTTCTCGTCTGGAAATTTGACCGCTTTGCACGGAATCGTTTTGATAGCGCAAACTACAAGATGATCCTGAAAAAGAACGGTGTCCACCTGATTTCCGTTATGGAACCCATTGCCGAGGGCTCACAGGGCATTCTGGTGGAAACACTGTTGGAAGGTATGGCGGAATACTATTCCGCAGAGCTGTCCGAAAAGGTGATTCGTGGTCAAACTGAGAACGCTCTGAAAGGGAAGTGTACTGGCGGTACGGGAACTATCGGCTACAAAATCGACGAGGAAAAGTTTTATCACCTTGACCCACTGACCTCGCCGCTGGTGCTGGAAGTATTTCAGCGGTATGACAACGGCGATAAGATGGTGGAAATTGTAAACTTCCTCAATGACAAGGGTGTCCGCAATATGCTGGGCGGAAAAATGACCCACAGCAGTGTGAACACCATGTTGAAGAACCGTCGTTACATTGGTGAATTGTCTTTCCGGGATATCGTTGTGCCGGATGCGATTCCGGCTATCGTTCCGAAAGACCTCTTTGACCGGGTGCAGAAGCGTATGGACAAGAACAAGCGCGCCCCTGCCTGCGGCAAAGCCGACGAAGAATACCTGTTGACCACCAAGCTGTTCTGCGGCAAGTGCGGTGCACTGATGTTCGGCGAAAGCGGAACCAGTGCCACTGGGCGCACCTACTATTATTACAAGTGCGCCAACGTCAAGCGGCGCAAGGGCTGCAACAAAAAGACCGTGCAGAAAGAATGGCTGGAAGATCTGGTCGTCCGGGAGACCATGAAGCTGATTCGGGACGATGCGGTGATCGACAAGATCGTTCAACTGGTTATGGATGTCCAGAATCAGGAGAACACAACGATCCCGCTGCTGGAAAAGCAACTGCGAGAGGTCAACAAAAAGCTGGACAATCTGATGAAGGCGATCGAGGACGGCTTGTACACCCGGACAACGAAAGAACGGCTGGAAGCACTGGAGAACCAGAAAGATGAGCTGACTGCAAAAATCGCAGATGAAAAGTTGAAGAAGCCTAGCTTCAATGAGGATTTCATCCGATTCCGGCTGATGAAATTTAGAAAGTTCGATATATCGCAGCAAAAGCAGCGGAAAGCTCTGATTGAAATTTTTGTGAATGCCATTTTCCTGTATGATGACCGAATCTTGATCACGTTCAACTACAAGGATGGCACCCAAACCGTCCGATTTGAGGACACTTTGACCGCTGATGGGGTGGAAGGAAAAAGTTCGGATTTGTTCAGCTCTGCTGGACCAGAGCTCTTCAGTCGAGAGACTGAAGAGCTTTTTGTTTTATCTGGAACTTTTGCAAACAACAGAGCCGCAGTCTTTTGGGAGACTGCGGCTCTGTTTTATACTGCTTTATTTGCCCTCTGCGCGGAGTTTCGCGTCCTTTTCCAGCAGGGGCTTGAGGTATTGGCCGGTAAAGCTGCCCGGCACCTCGGCCACCTGCTCCGGCGTACCCTCGGCGACGATGAGGCCGCCGGCACTGCCGCCCTCGGGGCCGAGATCGATGATGTGGTCAGCGCATTTGATGAGGTCGAGGTTGTGTTCGATGACGATGACGGTGTTGCCTGCATCCACCAGCTTCTGCAGCACCTCGATGAGGCGGTGGACATCAGCCATGTGGAGGCCGGTAGTCGGCTCGTCGAGGATATACACGGTCTTGCCCGTGCTGCGACGGGCCAGCTCATTGGCCAGCTTGACACGCTGCGCCTCGCCGCCCGAAAGGGTCGTGGCGCTCTGCCCCAGCGTGACATACCCCAGGCCCACGTCCAACAGCGTCTGCAGCTTGCGGGCGATCTTCGGCTGGTTGGCGAAGAAGACGACCGCCTCTTCCACGGTCATGTTCAGCACGTCAGAGATGGTCTTTTCTTTATACTTGACTTCCAGTGTTTCGCGGTTGTAGCGTGCGCCCTTGCAGACCTCGCAGGGAACGTAGACGTCCGGCAGGAAGTGCATCTCGATTTGGAGGATGCCGTTGCCCTCGCAGGCCTCGCAGCGGCCGCCCCGGACGTTGAAGCTGAACCGTCCCGGGCCGTAGCCCCGCATTTTGGCATCCTGCGTCTGGGAGAAGACGGTGCGGATGTCATTGAACACGCCGGTATAGGTGGCAGGGTTGGAGCGGGGCGTGCGGCCGATGGGCTGCTGGTCGATGCCGATGACCTTATCCACGAACTCGAGGCCCTCTACCCCATCGCACTTGCCAGCGCGGGAGCGGGCGCCGTTCAGCTCACAGGCGAGGGTCTTATACAAAATCTCGTTGATGAGGCTCGACTTGCCCGAGCCGGAGATGCCCGTCACGCAGACGAACTCGCCCAGCGGAAATTTTACGTCGATGTTGCGCAGATTGTTTTCGCGCGCACCCTTCACCGTGAGGAAATTGCCGTTGCCAGGGCGGCGGGTCTGCGGCACCTCGATGCGCTTGCGGCCCGACAGATAGTCGCCGGTGATGCTGCGCTTGGCCTTGCAGATGTCCTTGACGGAGCCTGCGGCCACGATCTCGCCGCCATGGACGCCCGCGCCCGGGCCGACGTCCACGATATAATCGGCGCTGCGCATGGTATCCTCGTCGTGCTCGACCACGATGACCGTATTGCCGAGGTCGCGGAGATTTTTCAGCGTTGCGATGAGTTTATCGTTGTCGCGCTGGTGCAGACCGATGGACGGCTCATCCAGCACGTACAACACACCCGACAGAGCGCTTCCGATTTGGGTGGTCAGGCGGATGCGCTGGCTCTCGCCGCCGGACAGGGTGCCTGCCGACCGGGCCAGTGTGAGGTAATCGAGGCCCACGCTCTGCAAAAACTGCAGGCGGTTCTTGATCTCCTTCATGATCTGGCCGCCGATCTGCTTCTGCTTTTCGGTCAGGTTCGGCTCATTGTCAGCGATGAATTTCAGCTCGTCCCGAATCGACATTTCGCAGAAATCGCTGATGTTTTTGCCGCCGATGGTCACAGCCAGCACCACCGGTTTCAGGCGCTTGCCATGGCAGTCGGGACACTCGACGCCCGACATGAAGCTGCCGATCTCCTCCTTCATCCACTCGCTGTTCGTCTCGCGGAAGCGGCGCTCGAGGTTCTCGACGATGCCCTCAAAGGTATTATAATAGACGCCGCTGCCGAACTCATTCGTGCGGTGCATCTCGATTTTTTCTTCGTTGGTGCCGTAGAGCAGGGCGTTGACGGCTTCAGTGCTCATCTCTTTGATGGGCGTATCCAGCGTAAAGCCGTACTTTTTGCCCAGACCCAGATAATACATCTCGGCTACGGAGCCTTCGGCGTAGTACCAGCCGCTGGCCTTGACAGCCCCCTCCCGAATCGAGAGGTCCCGGTTGGGCAGGATGCGCTCTTCATCCACCCGCATGAAGGTGCCGAGGCCGGTACACTTCTCGCAGGCGCCCAGAGGGTTATTGAAGGAGAAGAGCCGGGGCGACAAATCGCTGATGGAAATGCCATGCTCGGGGCAGGCGAAATTCTGGCTGAAGGTCATGCACTCGCCTC